>Ga0123357_10010217_pt1 | contig 11921 bp, 11 predicted proteins | sample TergutEmb28metaG_FD_89873 | JGI IMG/M metagenome (GOLD analysis project Ga0123357, IMG submission 89873) | Embiratermes neotenicus P4 segment gut microbial communities from Petit-Saut dam, French Guiana - Emb289 P4 | ecosystem: Host-associated > Arthropoda: Insects > Digestive system > Gut ...
ATACTGGCGCTCCAATAACCGTATTGATTCCATTATGTTAACGATGAGCAATTCCTTAACGCCCGATAAGTCATGGGCTAAAACGATATTCAAGACCTACGATTCCGCAGGAAGACCTACGCTTATGGAACATTTTCAGGATACCGGTGATTACTCGATAGAAACAGACGCTTACTTCACCGATTCGTCCGGCAAACTGCAAAGGGTAGAAAATCAAGAAGATTCCTACGATTCGTATGGAGGCAGTATCTACTGGACAACCAAAGATATTACTTATTTCGATTCAAAAGAACGGATGCAAATCGATTATTTCTATGACGGAACTATTAGCTTAACCGAATATTCCTCCTATGAGGTATATCATTATGACGAGGGAACAGGCATTGCAAAGCCCGTCCTGTCCGCTCAACCGGCAGCAGTCAGCTTGTCTAACGGTTGGCTATCGGTAAAAAGTTCCAAAATGGAAATGATTACCATTTATTCCCTGTCGGGGACAGTGGTTTATACAGGTATTAAATCGGCAGGAGAAATCCAAATCCCTGTAAACAATCTTTCGCAAAGTGTTTACATCGTAAGAGGCAGTTCCGGTTGGGTGAGAAAAATAAGTAAATGAAATTGGTAAACAATGGAAAAAGATATTGATACAACGAGAGGGCAATATGAAGATAAAGTTATCTTCGCTCCTTTGGAAGACATCAAAATAATTACAAGCGTAATCGACAAGTTAGAAACAACTCGCCGTGAACTTAAGAAAGTAGCGGAAGGGATGAGATTTGTTGAAATGTGAATTTAGACTTCAGTAGAGACGCGACATAGCTGCGTCTCTACTATGATATGCCGCTTGAATAAAAATTATTTGGCATCGTATTGTTGAATTTAGAAAAAAACATGTAACTTTGCCAAAAGAAAATGAATTTTGATCAAAACAAACTATGAGAAAAAAATTTGAAGAAGAGAAAGAGGAGGTAATTGAACGAGTAAGTCTCATGTGGGAGAGGACAAAGACGCCTTTTTCAAAAAAAATGAAATTTGCATTTGTCGAATTACCCCGATTCAGGAAAACGGCAGAAGAATTGGAAACGAATGTTGATAGATGGTTGTTTACGTTAAAAAATCTGTCTCGACTGAAAGATCGACCTGCGTTGGTTCAAGGTAAGATTTTCGAGAAGTTGTTTGAGTTAGCAGAAATAAAACAATTAACAGAAGAAAATATGAAACAATACAAGAAAAGCGTATTAGATTATTACGATGTCCAAGATGCGATGAATTACGCTCGGAAAGAAGGTATCGAAGAAGGAATGAAAAAAGTCATTCAAAAATGCCTTCAAAAGAATATGCTGATAGAAGATATTGTTTTCCTCACAGGATATTCAAAAGAACAAATCATTCACTATCGGATGAATAATATGCAATAAAAACGTTGCGTGCAACGTTTTTATTTCGCAGGAATTTTTTTATATGATTCGGAAATTTTTTAAACCATTTACAGCGCTTATAATCATTACAGTAACCCTTACCTTCGTGCAAGTGATTGCCGATTTGTCGTTACCAAATTACATGGCGCACATTATCAACGACGGAATCACCAAACACGATGTTCCGTATATTCTCCGGATGGGAGGAATTATGTTAATCATAGCCTTAGGGGGAATCAGTTGTGCAATTTCCGCAGGATTTCTTGCTTCCCGTATTGCTTTAGGCATCGGGAAAAAAATCAGAAATGCCCTGTTTTCTAAGGTGACATATTTTTCCCTTTCCGAATTTGATCACCTCAGCACTTCTTCGTTGATTACCCGGACTACAAACGACGTCATGCAAGTTCAGAACGCAACTTTTATGATGCTCCGGATGCTGTTGCGTTCTCCGTTAATGTGTATCGGCGCCGTATTTATGGCTATTCAGAAAGACAAAGGACTTTCAGTTCTTCTCCTGGCGATATTGCCCATAATGATTCTTGTCATTTTGCTTGTAAATAAAAAGGCGATGCCTTTATTCCGTTCTATTCAGAAAAAAATCGATACGATTAATCTTGTTTTGCGTGAAAATTTGGTAGGCATCCGCATCATTCGGGCTTTTAGCCGGGTAGGCTATGAAAAAAGACGTTTTGCGGAAGCGAACAACGATTTGGCTACAACAGCCACTCAAGTAGGACGTTTGATGGCGGTGCTGGATCCAATCATGATTATTTCGATGAACGGATTGTCTATTGCAATTATTTGGTTTGCTTCGTTCCGGATTGATGCAAGTACTCTGGAAATCGGCGATATGCTGGCTTTTATTCAATATACCACTCAGATTCTCATGTCGTTAATGATGGTAACCATGATATTTATCATGCTTCCAAGAGCATTTGTTTCGGCGGAACGTATCAGCCAGGTTTTGTCGGCGGAATCCGAAATATCCGATCCTGAAAAACCGGCGACTGTTGCCGGCGGAAAAACGCAATTAACTTTCCGGCAAGTTAATTTTCGCTTCGATCAGGCAGAAAATCCGGCAGTCAACAATGTTTCTTTCTCTGCGCAGTCGGGAGAAACAATTGCTCTCATCGGCGGTACCGGTTCAGGCAAATCGGCATTGGTCAATTTAATTCTTCGCTACTACGATGCGGAAAGTGGTGAAATTTTGCTTAACGGCATCAACATCCGTTCGATTACGCAAGAAAATTTACGAAATCGTATCGGTTATGTTCCGCAATCATCCGTTCTGTTTTCCGGAACAATAGAAAGTAATATCCGGATGGGAAAACCCGATGCTACGGATGAAGAAATCCGGCATGCTTGCGCTATTGCACAAGCGTCGCCGTTCATCGAACAAATGCCTGATGGCTATCAATCGGAAGTTTCTCAAGGAGGAACCAATCTTTCGGGCGGACAGAAGCAACGATTGTCGATTGCCCGTGCATTGGTTGGGAAAAAAGAAATCTATATTTTCGACGACAGTTTTTCGGCGCTCGATTTCAGGACAGACGCCCAACTTCGCACTGCGTTGAAAAACGAAACAAAAGAAGCGATTGTCATTATTGTTGCACAACGGGTAAGCAGCATATTGCACGCCGACCGTATTCTTGTAATGGACAAAGGAACTATTCTTGCAACCGGCACACATGCGGAACTCTTGAAATCAAGTCCTTTGTATCACGAAATTGTTTTATCTCAAATATCGGAAGAAGAAATCAATTGATATGGCAGCAAATGATAATACACAACCAATCAGAGGACAGATAAAACGGAGTACTGGAAGACCCGGTCACGGATTGTATATCTCTGCCGAGAAATCGAAAGACTTCAAAGGTACGCTGAAAAAACTGTTGGCTTACCTGAAACCTCAATATAAAGGATTAATCGTCGTTTTTTCATTTACAATTATCAGTACGGTTTTTAGTATTATTGGTCCCCGAGTAATCGGATTCGCAGTCGATAAATTGTTTGAAGGCGTAATGGGCAAGATTAATCATATTCCTAATACGCATATCGATTACCGGTATGTGGCAAATATTCTGTTTATTCTACTTGGTTTGTATGCCCTGAGTTCTCTTTTTTCCTATCTTCAAGCCTATTTGATGGCGGGTATTTCTCAAAAAATTATTCGACGTATGCGTAACGACGTCAATGTGAAACTGCATCATTTGCCGCTAAAGTTTATCGACAGCAAAACGCATGGGGAAATCCTGAGCAGGGTAACGAACGATATTGATACCATTAGCGCTACATTCCAACAAAATTTGATCCAATTGGCTTCTTCCTTTATACTTTTAATCGGTATAACGGTTATGATGCTCATCATTAGTCCGTTACTAAGCCTTGTCACTTTTATTACCCTGTTGCTCAGTCTATTTATTGCATCGCTTATCATGAAGCGATCGCAGAAATACTTTATGGGTCAGCAGCGGGCATTGGGTCAGCTGAACGGGCATGTCGAAGAATTTTACGGCGGTTTTCCCGTTGTAAAAGCATTTAATTATGAAAAGAGCGCAATCGCCGAATTTGAAGCCATCAACTCCGAATTGTATTCGGTCGGATGGAAAGCGCAATTTATGTCGAGCATTATATTTCCATTACTAAATTTCATGAGTAATCTTGCTTTTGTAGGAATCTGTATATTGGGCGGATATATGACTGCTATCGGAAAAATTTCATTGGGCTCGGTACAGGCGTTTCTCAACTATTCGCGGCAATTCAATCATCCCATCATGCAAGCGGCGAGTATTGTAAATGTTTTTCAGGCAACCATTGCCGCTGCCGAACGCGTATTCGAAATATTGGAAGAATCGGAAGAAATTCCCGATCCTGAAAACCCGAAACATATTGAACAACCGCAAGGATATGTACAATTCAACCGGATTAAGTTCCGTTACAACCTTGAAGTTCCGTTAATAGAAAATATCAGTTTGGAAGCAAAACCCGGTCAGATTATTGCTATTGTCGGACCCACAGGCGCGGGAAAAACCACATTGGTCAACCTGTTGATGCGTTTTTATGAATTGGATGCCGGCAGCATTATGGTCGATGCTGTCAATATAACGGAAATGACCCGTAAGGAATTGCACCGTCTTTTCGGGATGGTGCTTCAGGATACTTGGCTATTCAAAGGAACCATCCGTGACAATATAGCATTTGGAAAAGAAGGCGCTACGGATAAAGAAATCGTTTGGGCTTCTCAAATGACGATGGCTGACGATTTTATCCGCACATTGCCGGAAGGCTACAACACCATCATCAATGAAGAAGGAAGCAATATTTCTCAAGGACAGAAACAGTTATTAACCATTGCCCGCGCAGTATTGGCAAATCCCAGAATACTGATTTTGGACGAAGCCACCAGTTCGGTCGATACCCGAACGGAGATGATGATTCAACAAGCGATGAATCTCCTGATGAAGGGACGCACGAGTTTTGTGATTGCCCATCGGTTATCCACCATCCGCGATGCGGATTGCATCTTGGTGATGAATGAAGGCAGCATCGTCGAACAGGGAACGCATCAAGAGCTATTGCTGAAAAATGGATTTTATGCAAAACTGTATAATAGTCAGTTTGAGGCGATGACTTTGCCGGCGAGCTCAGAATAAGTGAATAACTGAATAATTGAATAACTGAGTGACGGAAGAGATGGTAAAACAATATTTTCTCTGAAATATTGTTTATCTTTGTATCATAATTCTGTATTCAGTGAAAAAAGAGTTAGGTAAAGTATTAATTGATATTAAAGATTAATAGTTGTATATGGAATCAGTAGCAGGAATTAAATACACTAAAAGCCCAAAAGGGAACAAGCGGTATGTCCGTGTCGATTTGGATATGTATGGTGAAAATCAATTGTTAGAGGACTTCTTAGATTTGATTGAAATAGAGGCTTCAAAGAATGAATCCGATGAATATATTTCATTGGAAGAGTTTAACAAATACATTGATGAAAGGCTTAAGATGAATGTATAAAGTTATAATCAATAACCGGATATTAAAAGCATTGGATAAAATTCCTGTTATTTATCTTTCAGGTATCAAAAAATCCATAAATGATTTGTCTTTAAATCCTCGTCCTTTTGGTTGTGCTAAACTTGTTGGATCTGAAAATCATTACCGCATACGTGTTGGGGTTTACCGCGTAATCTATTCCATTAAAGACGATATTCTTATTGTTGAGGTCATAAAAATTGACCACAGAAAAAACGTTTATAAATAGCAGTAACGATTTTATAGCCTTAAATTCAAGACATTTACACCAATCTCCGAATCAACGACTCCTTCTCTCCATAAATCATATCAATCACAGGCAATTCAATCATGGTATAAGCTCCCGGCTGTTGCTTGAAACTTGCACGGGCAACCGCCACCATTACCTGCGCAGTCAATGCCGGATTGTTTATCGACATATTAAATTCCATTCGTTGATTCTGGGTTTTTCCCGATACGCCTTTCCGTATCAAATTTACCCCATGCCCCATATCGATCAGATTATCCACACATTCGACTTGCATCACATGCGTTTCGTCATGCGCAAAGTAATCATCGGCTTTAATAGCGGCGGCTACTTTTTTGAAATCATATCCTTCTTTTACTTCAATATAAACCATCCGGCGATGAACGCCCGTACCTGTCGGAATAGTCATCGAAAGAGCGGCTTTTACGCCTTCCGTCGCTTTCACGGCTACCGTATGTCCCATACTCATACCCGGACCAAAGTTGGTATAAGTTATCCCCTTAGGAAGAATAGCTTCCATCAAAGCTCTGACAATCGAATCGCTTCCGGGATCCCATCCCGAAGAAATTACGGCAACTGCATTTCCTGCTTTCGCAACTTGATCCAGTTCCCGGCGAAGCGCTACTATATTGCCGTGAATATCAAAGCTATCGACTGTGTTGATTCCCAATGCCAATATCTCTTTGGCATGTTTTTCCACACTTCGCGTAGGCGTACATAAAATAGCTACCTGAACATCTTTCAGTTTCCGAATGGAATCCACAACTTCTAAATGCGCTATTTCTGCCGGTTTATCGGCAGGATTCCTTCTGACTATGCCGGCAACTTCAAAGTCGGGCGATGCTTCTATCGCTTCCAACACATATTTCCCGATATTCCCATAACCAATAATAGCAGCTCGTATTTTTTTCATCTTAATTGATTTTTGACTTTTCTGTGATTAAATTTTCGACGGACAAACGTACAAAAAATTCCGGACTTTCCCTTTCATTATTTTGTTTTTTACATGAATTTTGCATTTATCAATTTTCCATTATGTCTCAAAAGAACGCAGATAATACATAAAACTGCTTATCTCCATCAGTCAAGTTAGTGGCTCAAAAACCTAATTTTCACCTAATTATGTTTAACAAAACTCCCTCAGTAGAAGGTAGATGAATACACCACAAACCTAACCTAATTACCTCATTAAGCGAATTGAAAAAGAATGAGGTAATTAGGTTAGTGGGTATATTTGTGCAATTCTCTGCTACTTAGGTTGTTCTATTTGAAAAATTAGGTAAAGATTAGGTTATTAGTTACAGTAATTTTGCGACTTTGGATTACAAATTATTTTTATTTGACTGAAGGGGATAAGCAGTTACATAAATTAAAAATTTCATATATATTTAGTTATCAAAATATGAAAACCGGCGCTTATCCGTTTTATCAGCGTCATCAGCGTTCAAAAATGCTTTGAAGACAGCGCCGATTGCTTCATAATTCACAAATTTTTATTACCTTTGTCCTCTTTAGCGAATTATTTAGCGATGGATACAATTTTAATAAAAGCAGCACAATTATTTTTAAGTTTATCAATTTTAGTGATCATCCACGAATGTGGCCACTTTTTCTTTGCCCGAATTTTTAAAGTAAGGGTTGAAAAATTCTATTTGTTTTTTAATCCTTGGTTTTCCTTATATAAATATAAGCCTCAGGGTAGCGAAACCGAGTATGGAATCGGCTGGTTGCCTTTGGGAGGATATGTGAAAATATCAGGAATGCTCGACGAAAGCATGGATAAGGAAGCGTTAGCTCAACCGCCTCAACCTTGGGAGTTTCGGGTAAAGCCGGCTTGGCAGCGTTTACTCATTATGATTGGCGGAGTTTTAATGAATTTCATTCTGGCTTTTTTTATTTATTCCATGATAGCCTACGCTTGGGGTGAAGAATTTTTGCCGATTAAGAATGTGAAAATGGGTTATACATTCAATGAGGCAACTTTAAAAGCCGGTTTTCAAAACGGAGATATTCCGCTTACCGCCGATAATGTTCCGTTGGAATTTAGGGATGGGAAAACGCTCTTTTCCATCGTAAGCGCTAAAGAAGTAACCGTATTGAGAAACGGAGAGGAGATAACGATTCATCTTCCTGCCGATTTCAACAAAATAATATTTGAGAAAGAGGCGAATTTTCTTGAACGCTTTCCATTTGTGGTTAAGGACGTTGTAAATGGAAGTCCGGCATTGAAAGCCGGTTTGATGGACGGCGACAGTATCGTCGGCGTAAACGAAACGATGAATTTGACAACCCCCGAAATTCAAAAAACACTTGTCGAAAACAAAGAAAAGGAAATTGAACTTGCTATTTACCGGAATAACCAATTGCTTTCGATTCCGATTACTCCGGATGGATTTGGAAAAATAGGCGTTGTTCTTAAACCCATCAATGAATTTTATGAAACGATACAGGTTCATTACAGTTTTTTCACTTCGATTCCCGCCGGCGTAAGAATTGGCGTGAATACAATCAAAATGTATTTAGGACAATTCAAGTTTATTTTTTCCAAGGAAGGAGCAAAAAATTTAGGCGGATTTGGCGCTATCGGTAATCTTTTTCCGGCAAAATGGGATTGGACCGACTTTTGGCAAATGACGGCTCTCTTATCCATTATATTGGGGGTTATGAATATAATTCCTATTCCCGCATTAGATGGCGGACATGTGATGTTTCTGTTGTATGAAGTTGTCACCGGTCGTAAACCCAACGATAAATTTATGGAATATGCTCAAATCACCGGCATGATTTTGATTATAGCTTTACTTTTGTATGCCAACGGAAACGATTTGTTTCGTTGGTTGAGTAGTCGGTAGGTTTCGAGGTTGATTCGAATGAGACAAAGTAAACTTTTGAATGAAAACATTCATATCGGAATTGACTTCAGGAAAATAAATAGATCCGTATAATTTTTTGGCTTGCTTCCCCCGAAGAATATCAACGTAAGTTATAAACGAACCATTTTGAAGGATGGTATCCCGTTTTACAAACGTCGTGTCGGAACACTGCGCGCACAAAGTCACTATCGGGCGAAGCGACGCGGATAAACCCAAAATGTCGAATTGCAATTCGTAGGCGCCTCCATACCGGCTCAAAATTGTATCCGCATCGAAAGTATAGGCATTATTCAGCAAATCGTTTGCTCCCAATAAAAAATTTTCTTTTTCTGTCGGTAGAACCAAACGCTTGGCTGGTGAAACATTCGATTTCGCCGCCAATTCTTCTTGATGTCTTAATTTCTCCGTTGCTCCGGCAAAACGTTTATGTATATTTTCATTGATTCTGAAATATTTTTCCAAATGCCCTGAGTACCAAGTTAAAGAAGTATCCAAAACGGCTTCTGTGATATTGTGTTTTTTTAGGACAGAATTTAATAACTCTTGCTTACGAGCGGAATCGGAAGAAAAAATAGTGTAATTGGCGCTAATTTCCGCTTCCGCCAAATAAGTATCATACAATACATTTTCCATCTTACTTTCGGAAAGGACATACGAAGGACGATTGCTGCAAGCAAAAAAAAGAAACGCCGAAAAAAGAACCGAAATGATTGGATTAACTTTCAAATTCCTATTTTTCAAAACTTAATGATAATGTTTTTCTAAAAAACAATAACAATACGACTATCCCAACACTGATGGAAGCATCGGCGAAATTGAAAATATAACGGAAAAACTCGAAATCACTGCCGCCTATCCACGGTATCCAGGATGGCCATGTAAATTGAAACAGCGGGAAATAAAACATATCAACGACTTCTCCGTGCAACCAATTGCCATATCCGCCTTCGGGCGGAAAAAGAGCCGCAACGTGCATGGTCGTACTTTCACTGAAAATTACGCCGTAGAACACGCTGTCGATAATATTTCCTACCGCTCCGGCAAAAATCATCGAAACCAGAATAATATAGCATAATTTGAAATTATTCCGGATGAGCAAATATATATAATAAGCAATCGCAATAGAAGCGACTATTCTGAAAAGGGTAAGGAACAATTTCCCGATTACCTTAATTCCCATAGCCATACCTCCATTTTCAACGAATTGAATATAAAACCACGAGGTTATTTTTATAGCTCCCTCGTCTCCCAACGTCATATTGGTCTTGACCCAAATTTTAACTATTTGGTCTCCCAGAAGAATTAGCAGAATCACTGCAAATGCTACAAAAGCTTTTTTAGATTTCGTCATTGTTTTTGACCTTGCTTTGCTTCTATACTTAAAGTGGCGTGAGGAACAGCGCGAAGCCTTTCTTTGGGAATTAATTTACCGGTTTCGCGACAAATTCCATACGTTTTATTCTCGATACGAATCAATGCAGCTTGCAAACTTTGGATAAATTTCATCTGACGTTGCGCCAAACGTCCTGCTTCTTCTTTCGACAAAGTTGATGCGCCTTCTTCCAAGACCTTGAACGTGGGGGAAGTGTCGGTTACATCATTACCGTCGGCATTCCGAACAGATGCCTTCAGTAATTCATAGTCTCGCTTGGCAGCTTCTAATTTTTCCATTATAATGGCGCGAAACTCTTCTAATTCTGCATCCGAATATTTTGTTTTCTCATTCATTATACAATATTTTTATTAATCCTTTAATCTTTTATTGTGCAAAAGTAGTATTTTTATTCCAAAATGACAAGTAGTATTTGTTTCTATATGCTATAATCGTTCAATTTGTACAAATAATTGAAAGTCATCTTCCAAATCTATTGCTTCCCCTTCATTCATATCCTTTAATACAATATCTTTTGCAAGCACTTGATTGGCAATGTATTGCTTAAATTCTTTTACTGCGTCGCTGATGCGTTCATCCGACTGAATAGACACTTGAATTTTGTCTGTAATTTCAAAACCGTTCGACTTCCGCAGATTTTGAATACGATTGATTAATTCGCGCGCGATTCCTTCTTTCTTTAGTTCATCAGTGACCGTAATATCCAATGCAACAGTCAATTTTCCATCGTTGGCAACCAGCCATCCGGGTATATCTTCCGAAAAAATTTCCACATCGCCGGTAGCGATTTCTGCCGTTTGACCGTTAACGGGAATCGAAAGCGTACCGTTTGTTTCCAAAGCGGCAATGTCACGCTGCGACAACGATGCGATTGCAACCGCCAAATCTTTCATGATTTTTCCGTAGCGAGGACCCAATTTTTTGAAATCGGGTTTTACCCGTTTAACCAAAACTTCCGTAGCATTGTCCACGTAATTAAGCGATTTGACATTGACTTCGTTCAGAATCAACGATTGAACAGCTTGAATGGCTTCTTTTTGACGTTCGTCGAAAACAGGTACCATAATGGACGTAAGCGGCTGACGGACTTTGATATTGACTTTCCGCCGCAACGCCAACACCATTGAAGAAATCTGCTGCGCTATTTGCATTCTTTCTTCTAAAGCGGTATCAATCATTTTTTCATTGGCTACGGGAAAATTCGATAAATGAACGCTTTCACTCCCCAACCCCCTAAAGGGGGAGTTAGGGCAGTGGGCTTGTTCATCACTCTGCGCAAAAGTCCCCTTTAGGGGATTTAGGGGTAGAGTTAAATCCTGATAAAGTTTATCGGCATAAAACGGAGCAATCGGAGCCATTAATTGAGCAACCGTTTTTAAGCAAGTATATAACGTTTGATACGCCGACAATTTATCTGTATTCATTTCTCCACCCCAGAAACGCTTCCTGTTCAAACGGACATACCAGTTGCTCAAATGATCGTTAACGAAATCGCCGATCATCCGTCCCGCTCTGGTCGGTTCGTAACTGTTGTAATATTCATCAACTTCCTTGATTAATGAATTTAATAAAGATAATATCCAGCGGTCGATTTCAGGTCGATCTTTCCACGCAACATCCGGTTCGTCGCCTTTGAATCCGTCCACGTTGGCATACAAAGCGAAAAAAGAGTAAGTATTATAAAGCGTACCGAAAAATTTCCGCTTCACTTCTTCAATTCCTTCCGAATCGAATTTCAGGTTGTCCCAAGGGCTTGCATTGGTAATCATGTACCAGCGCAAAGGATCGGAACCGTGGATAGCAATTATTTCAAAAGGGTCTGCGGCATTCCCCAAACGTTTCGACATTTTATTCCCGTTTTTATCCAGAATCAATCCGTTGGAAACTACGGCTTTGAACGAAACGCTGTCGAAAACCATAACGGCAATCGCATGCAAAGTAAAAAACCATCCCCG
>Ga0123357_10010218_pt1 | contig 11920 bp, 5 predicted proteins | sample TergutEmb28metaG_FD_89873 | JGI IMG/M metagenome (GOLD analysis project Ga0123357, IMG submission 89873) | Embiratermes neotenicus P4 segment gut microbial communities from Petit-Saut dam, French Guiana - Emb289 P4 | ecosystem: Host-associated > Arthropoda: Insects > Digestive system > Gut ...
AAAAACAGAAAGGGGGTTTATTTTCGCGGGGGTGTTGACCGCGAAAAAAGGCTTTTCCCCCGGGGGGGGGGGGGGGGGGGGGCAGAAAAATTCGGAGTAGACGGTCTGTAACAACACAGAACAAAAACTACTGGAATGCATAAGCAAATATTCAGACTACTCCCATTAAATCGCAGTTCTTTCCGCATACTTCTGTGTTACAGCTTGCTCATTCTAAGACAAAGTTTGTTCTCGGGATAAGCTGTTTCGAACATAACATTCGTCTTTCACAGTGAAACAAAAGAACTCTAATTAATATTTGCGTCTCGCGTTTATTAATACAACTGGCAAGTACTCGTGGTACCGGAAGGTGACCAGCAGGTCGATGGCCCCCGCACGACGTGCAGTTACATCGCTCGTTGCGTGGTGTTAGTTCACAACTGGGTTTCAAAAAAAAGTGAAAGGACGAATTTCAGTCCAAGGAACACTATTAGTTCTTTTAGCTTCCAGCATCCGTATCAGTGTACCCAGCAGAGGCCAGGGGAGCGTTTCCCGCTCCCTTTGTGTTCACAGACTCATGTTACTGATAACCAGTGATAACCGCCAAATGCACGTCAGCCAGCAGGTCGGCTCTGCTGGGCAGTGACAAGGATTGCCACGTGTTCTTGCCACACGGTTGGTGTCAGTCAGGCTTTGTTCTCGCCAGTCAGGGCATATATCCACGTGCTATGTGCAGGGTGTTACGAAGAAGTGCGTTGTGAAGTGCTGTCTATCAATTATACTGCAATTCTAAGGAGTACGTACCCGATATCACACAAAGAAGCCGGAGAAATCGCTTTCAAGGCGCGTGCTTTGCAAGAAGGCGATGGCGGGCCACTTTACGATGTTGCAAAACGTGTAGAATGGACAGCGAACGCATGCGCCGTGGAAAGAAATTATCATATAACGTCACAGGAAATTTGGAGTTTCAACTGTCAGGCAACTGCAACCGAAGAAAACTGTAAGCATGACTAAAGTAGACGTCGAGGCGTACAGTATTGCAGGACACGGGGAATTTTCGTCCACAAAATAAACTGACACGTACGGCACAGTTCAACAATTTTGATATTATCTTTTGAAACTGTCTAGATGGACACATGTTCGGTCACATTTCAATAAAATGTACACATATGCACACCCACAGATTTCAGCAGGAAAAGTATGACCGTTTCACACATGTACAAGTTCGGACATGTATGCACAGCGAGAACTTCCCACACTGAAAGGCAGAATATGTATTGATTATGAAGTGTGTGCCTATTACGCTCCACAACTTTTCTCACAAACGACATGCGCGCAAAAGTGATTCTCGACTTCATGCGCCAAACCAGGAAATGCACAAGGCGTTTGGGATGATAAACATTAAAGAATTAGCCTGCTGGGTACAACCAGACGAAGATGGGATAATATTAAAAAGGGCCTTAAAGAAATCGAATGGGTGTGGCCTGAATTCATCTGAATCCGGATAAAAATAGTGGACGCTTGTATGCACGGTAATAAACCTTTGTGTTCCGCGGGGAATTTCTTGACTAGCCAATAATCTACCATTATCTAAAAAACGAATCTACTTCACTAAGTTAACAGAGACGGATGGCGAAAGCGATTTTAAAATGGGCCCTGCACGATTGTGAACGCTCCTAAAAATCTGCAGTTGAAATGAATGATGCCACAGTAGTAAACGAAAAGAGAGGTTTCCTGGTGGGATAAAAATGAGAACCACCAATTGGGGGAAACTGTAAATACAGTATATTAGTAGTACTAGTGGTAGTAGTAGTAGTAGTAGTAGTAGTAGTAGTAGTAGTAGTAGTAGTATTACGTTTTCAATTCTTCCCTGTCGTCCTGCATATTTGGGGGCTGTCTCTTAAATAACAACTCGTTAAGGAAATGTATATTAATATATGTGAAACGACGCAACAGTAAATTCCAAACCGAGCGCCAAGTGTCCAAGCATTACCCAGGTGCAACCACATTGCAAACCTGTAACCAAGTACTTCATGTCTGAGCGCCAATTCCCTCCAGTGCACGTGTTCGCTATGCAAGGAGAAGCGCTTTGAATGCGTTGACGTTTCAGAGGGAGATGAGAATAAAAACAAAACCGAGTAGAACAGGAAAAGCCTCGTTATTCCTACCAAAATCGCGGAGCTTTCTTCCCGCAGTATTCGCCCGCTGATGACTAACTTGAAGGAAAAAAATGTGCCAACAACGGGGAACTGAATTTCTTCAGGCAATGCGCTCAGTGCGGGCATTTTCAATATGCCGTCTCGTGTTGGCACAAAATAATTCAAACAACTCGCAAATTCACCACAAATCATTTTCTGGCGCATCACCAACAGCGGTCTACGGACTGGCTTCTTTTCTAAATGCTATCTAATGAAACCGGTTACCTATGTGTCTAATCCGTACTTGAAACGAGACAAGCAATGAGTATAACGTAACACTGTGGCGCCTTCGCGTAACCACTGTTGCTGTGGGAAAGCCGAAGTATTACACATTCAGAGTGCCTGTAGCCTTAGTTATCCAGCACGCAAAGCGCACGCCCCCTATCATTTTGCCATCTGTGCCCTGTCAGGCTCTACCACATTTTTCCACATTATCTCATACACGGCAAGCCTTTCGGAAAAAGTTAATGAACATCGAATACGTGTTTTTTCTCTACAACATTTGTCTGAAATATTTCTTATCCTAAGACGGCTGAGCGAGATATCATAAACGTACATAGGTCTTCACGTAGTGCCCATTATTCTTGTCAAATTTGAATCAAAGTAGAATTTCCTCGACAGACCTACCAAAAATACTAAAAAATGAACTTTCACGAAAATCCGACCACTGGTAGCCGAGTTGTTCCAAGCGGACGGACGGGTAGACAAACATGATGAAGCCAACAGTCGCTTTTCGCAATTTTGTTAGTGCGCCTACAAGGAAAGTTTTATGCCATCACATCAGGATTGCTTACATCAATATATTGACGGCCAATTAACAGATTCTCGAGGAACGTGGAACAAACATTACACTAGTGCTCCCCAACATAATACCAGCAAGGCCAACATGTTCGTTTCTCTGAGGAGAACTATGTCATTTAGATACAAGGTCCTTCCAATTTCGCGTTTAAAAAACAGGTTTTATTAAGGCAATGTATATTACTTTGTACCAAATTTCAACTTACATGTTACATCCAAAAGCAATTCCAGTACAAGCCCTCAAGTTTCCAGGAGGATGAGGATCCCAGATTTCAAGATAATCAGCATGAAGGCGGTAAGGTTGTCAGCCCTACGCAACCGCCACCTTTATCCCCCCAGGAAATCCCTGCTATTCATTGCCGTTGGAGGATGAGTCGACCCCTGGGCAACAGTGAGGCCGGAAGGATTATGTTAATGAAAAATTCCAATGAAACAATCGAGAATCGAACCCGTGACCTTCCGGCATGTAGCGCAGTGCCTCAACCAACTCCGCCACCGCATACGATGCCCTACTCAATGTGCTTGAATTAAATTCAAATGAACAAAGACGCAAACCAAAATTGTACCACCTTGCGTAATTCAACCGTTCACAGAAATTGACACTAATCCTCGGACTGAGTATAATTATTCTAATAAACTGCACGTATGGGTTTGATGGTTGTTACCAAATTGCACCACCCACAAGACACGCTGGTTTCATCATGTCCTTGAATTGCAAGTAAAAACCTACATGAAGTCAGCATCCGACCTTCATTTTCCATTGTGCATATCCAAACTTTCTGTCAATAAAGACAACTGAATGATACAATGAATGTGGGACCAAAGACAATGTTTGTTCAAGCACAACGCAACCATTGTAAATAAAACTGTGAGCAAGATCTGCTTTGAAGTTTTATAAAACGCGTCTCCACTGGTAAAATAGGGTAGGATTGAAGTGTTTACCCTATTACAGTTTCAGGTTCAAAATGTGCGTGTACCTTGTCTTAATTAATGGTACTGACTCCTCTGTTCCTCAGGTAGGTTAACCTTTTAAAGCCTACTGGTTAAGTGATGCACCAACACGTTTAACATTCAACGCTCTGCCCACACTGTATTTGTGTGTTGTTTATTTATCTGAGAACAAACAGTGAATCCTGCCCTACAGAACATAAACCGATTGGTTTTTATAACCGAAATGAAAAGTGTTTACTGCGCGGTATGAACTGGGTCTTTAAATAAAGCAGTCTTCGCTTCGTCTTTAAAGGGTTAAGCAATTGGGTCAAGGAGAAAGTAAAACCTGTTCATATTTCTTAAGGACTCTTAAGAAACAATGCAAAGAAATGGAAAGTGACCATCATGGCATAGCGAAACGCAGTAACGCAAAGAGAAGACGTAGAAATCGAAACGCTCTTGTTTACAAAGCAGAACCATAAAGGCACGAAGTTAACAGCCCGACGTGAGTTCTTTTCAGATACCGCAAATCTCCGTACTAGCTATGGAGTGTTAATTCCAGTTTCACTATTAATAATAAACCAAGCAAATGACCAACTAGGTATTACTGACTCTATAATGCAGAGTCGTTCTTAATTAAACAACAGTCACTCAACTAGTTAAGATATTGTCCGCCGGCTATAAAACCGAGTGATTTGTATACTGCTTACAATGGCCTTCCATTGGAACATACCATATTCCACATTAATAAAGACCACATCCTCACGTCATTTTAATATTATCCACTCACCTACACCTGAGTATCCCCTCCTTCACGTTCTTCGGACCAAAAATTCTGTATGAATTTCTCGTTATTTCCAGTGTGCTTCATCCACCGTCCAATTCTCTTTTATTTAAACAGTATATAAATACCTGGTTTCGAGTACAAATTATAAAGCGGCATACAGAACTCGAACAATTCGGTACTTCTAACAGGCTTAAAACAGTTTAAATGTATCTACTTACATAGCCAAACCGGGAACAAATATGCCCTGAATATCTATCACCAGCACTCCAAGTTACAGTCTCCTATATAATGATCGGAAACACTGGCAGGTCACCTATCCACGCAAAATTGGCGTACAACAGCATCATAACGTCGGCTGTACTGATCAAACCTGTGGTTTTTCACCACCAGGACTAAGAATCAGTGTTTTACAATGGCGTAGGGACAGGCAGGTACATACCTACCACAACACACACCAAACAGTAATATTATTTAAATGCTCAATCCCTCCTCATCGCTGTTACAGTATAATGCAGAAATGTGGCAGTTTCCATCTGACAGTGGACAGGAACCGACTCCGCCGAGAGTTGAACGACCTTCAAGAAGATGCCCAAGCTGTCAGCTTAAAACTACCTGCGGATAAGTATAGCAGCGGCTCTGTTACAGCAATAATGCAACAACCTAAATCCAAACAAATATCAACGCAGGCGTACCTCGAAACACTCACCACGAACTTAATACCAACAAATCGCTATTTAAAACTCATTTTGGGCGGCTTAAGGTAAACTACGGAAGAAATTATTCAAACGCGTATATTACAAGATTGGATGTTGGAAAGGTGCCACTAGTATATTTACGAAGCTTTCATGGTCAGCTGACAGACAGCCGGTCAAGAAATTCCGTACCAATTATTTCAAATGGGTGACGTACAGACAGTTTTTTTTTAGCACGAACACCTTTCTACGCATCCCCTCTTAAAACTGTAGTGCATTACTTGTGATGTGTAATAACAAAGTTGTTAAATATGCCACGGACGATAACACCAACCCAGTACAGCCGACTTGTCTATAATACAGCAGCGAACCTGCGTCTCAGTTTCACTCAAACTCAAGACTCCATCACCATTCCCGGCCACCTGCGAAACACAAGGTTTGCCGACTGTACTCTTGTCTTAAAGGCACATTGGTAGGGGTGTTTGCACAGGCCACGACATGCATCCTTTGCTATATACGTTTACACCCCTACCAAAAATTAATCAATGAAACTTTACGACACTGAATATAGGACTAACTCACAATGCAGTTCACAGGTGTGGCAGTCTTTCATATCTCAACTGACCGAAAAGCTGGTAGTAAAAGACATCCTTTCCTTCCATGGATCCCAAAGCTTCTACTGCCGCGTTCGCAAGGACCCGGCGCTGTACTATATCCGAGCCAGACCCTCCACCCTGTTTAAGATACATCTGAAGAGTGTTCAACAAGAGAGGCAGTTTACTTATAACACTCCGGCGCGTTCGCGTTATGTTTACACCTCCTCGGCTATTCTAACAGTTTTTACCATTTGATTGGAACATTGGTGTTTTATGGCGATTTAATATCACCTGTCAATATAAAACGTACTTAGGTATTCATGTAAAGGCCCGACATTTTTGCTCTATTTTAACCAAATCTGGAATTGCCAACAGATCTTCATGAAAGTCCCCAATATCCAAATTCAGGAAAATCCGTCCAGTGTGAGGCACGCCGATACATGCGGATGGACAAATAGGCGGAATGACGAAGGTAATAAACACTTTTCGCAACTATGTGAACTCAAATTTCAATTACGCCACCAGTCGGGCGGGCACACCTCACTCTATTACAATTTCGCCCCCAACACTAATATATGATAAGAAAGCATGAAGCTTAGTAATAAATACTGCAGACTAACAAACAAGTGGTGAAGGTGCGGGAGGATGGGCACCTTCTTCAAGTTCCCCGCTGCAGCTGAAGGGCAGGAGTTCTGGCACTCTTAGCAGAAGCTGCCGCTGGGCCCAACGACCTCAAGTTGTCACGCAGAGTGCACCACTCAACAGACCTTGGGCAGTTTACTTCAGCTTTACACGTGAAGCTTGGTTGGCACGACTGGTATATCTGACAAACATCTGCCAACTGAAGATACTTGTCATGTCGTGGGAACGGTGCACTTGTACGAACAGCTTATCACTTGGCCGGTTCCTGAAGGAATGTCTGCTATGAATGTGACACAAGCCAAATGAACGACAAATGTTTAAACGTGTATGGAGTTGTCGCGTTAACAAGACTCGCTTATACAGGATCCTTATCTGGCCAACATCGGTTTGTCACATCCTGCCAGCTAGTTTATCACACACAACTTGGCTGACTCACTGATCCACCCACGACCGCGCTTTCTCAGGGAGTTGAAGCCAACAAGCTCCCTGCACAATGCACATTTATTGGGCCTATCGTGAGGACGGGTGATCGAGTAAATCCGGTTTACTGCCTGTCATATAACACACGTTCACAACTCTACATATGGCGGTAAGGCGAGCGTCAGTCACAAAGTGCAGATATTTTCAACGAATTTAAGTTCTAGACGCTCCAAGCGTAGAGTGTACAGACCCGTACTTATCGGTAAAGTTAAAACAAACACGCAGGAATTCAGAGACACAAGGAGATTTTTTTTTTCAATTACGGTACAAAATAAACGTACAGTATAGTATGGACGCGTTTATCTTCTGCGCAACCGGAACATACTCAAACGCGGATCTTACGAGGTGCATGAGCTCGGTTCACTGCTAATTACTTTGCCTCCACGTACAATCAAATCCTCACGTACTTCGCAATCGTTTAATGTTTAATAATGTCGAAGTTTTGCCTCTGGTCCTGCTATCAAATCAAATGAAAACACGACGCCAGATATTCCCACATTTCATTCCTGGCTTATGAGATACGGCTAATATTCCAACAACCTGCTTTCAAATTTCGCGTCCATGCTGACGCCCTTCAACTACACCAAGTGGGAAGGAGACGCGGCACGGGCGAAGTCTAAAGATACGAAGAGAAGGAGAAAGAAATCTGTATTCTGTGAAGTCTTGTAAACACTATATACTATATTTACATCGGTTGGTCTGCTGTACATTCATTTAATTTAGCACAAATATGAAGGCCACAGAAGACGCGTGACGCGTTTCACAATCCTGTGCATCAAGGAAATGGCAATGGCTGCTCCAGAAAATTACACTTACTATCTATTCAGAAGACTTGCGTTTCTCGTGCGCACTTGACGCAATTTGCAGCGCTAGCTTCTTCGACGACGTAAGAAACAGGTTAACAAAATAGAAGCAACCCTCTCGTCAATACGCCACTTTCCTTAAATACCAACATTCTGGCAACGCCACAATGAGAACGTTCACTGCAGAATGAGTGCCATTCAGACACCTGGACGAAAATCCCCAAAGCCCAATTCCTGTTTCACAATTTCTAGTAAATCAAACAAGCGTGGGGGCTCAGAGTTAACATTTGAAGATTCATATATCCTGGGATATAACGCCGTGCAGACTGGTATTAACAGTTAATTACATTCAAAAGAAATTGTTGCCTTTCTGTCTTGACAGTAATCCACGACTACACCGAATAAGATGGCAACAAGATCCTCCTAGCGTCAGCACCGATTTACCAGTAGACGCGGCGTCAGTACAGAAGACCCGAATCTTCATCGCGATCACTTTCATTACTTCAAATCTCATACCTTACCATTCTCTTCCGGCCTATTTACGACGGAATACACGATAAAATGGATTTCCCAGAGAAAGAGAAGAAACAATACGTGAAGTGCGGTATTTTCAGAAATTACAGTCCAAGTACGAAGATCACAGCGTTCTAGAAACCTCATATGTTACGCCAAAACTGGCATGCATTCCGTTGCTACCTTACACAATAAGCAATGAAATAACGTATTATCAACCAAACACACTTTAAGAACGACATTAAAAATATCCTTAACACTTTACGCAGAATTTATATCCAGGTTAAACAATCTGGCCCTGAGAATCATCTCCAGCACTTTCCTTTATTGGTAACAGACATCCTCTGCCAAATTAGTCGCTCGTGCAAAGCGAGAGAAATGTGTCAGTTAATTCAAATAAACTCGAGTTCGGTAACATGTGTTTTAATGACGACAAGTATGTAGGCAGCAAGAACTGATAAGCCACTCAACAACTAGGTCAGTGTTTCCCAACCAGAGTTTCGCGACAAATCGTAAAATAAATAAAAGTTCTGAAATGCTGCGGAAAATTTCAAACATCCCACGAAATATCGCAGCGACTTTTGTCCGGCAATTGGCATTACTGCATTAATGTCCGTGCGCCACCTACCGCCTCTTTGTTTTGGTACGTTCACATTTAAAGTTATATTTAGTTGTACTTAGTCTGTTGTTCGTAACGTACTGTGACAAAGACGCCTCACCGGTGGAGACGGAACGGCGGCTCCACGCCTTCTACTGCCCACGAAACGTTTCCTTACGTAGTGGTTCCTCGGGATGCGAAAAGCTTTAGGCGTTCGTCCACAGGAAAGAGCGTTGTGAAAAACTGATCTACGTACACAACAATCAAGAAAATGAGAGACGCTTCAGCATTACGCTAATACACACAAGACCTCAGTGAAAGTTACACAAAATAAACGTATACAGGAGAAGGAAGCGTGCGTGCATTCGTACATACTTAACTGCTAAACTAATTAATGAATTCTGATCAAATTTGGGACTATCCAGCTGCATTAACTGGATTTCATCTGGTATCGAATACGTCCAATGAAACACTGCTGTACGTCTTAATCACACTGAATCCCACCAATTTTCTAAACCGACTTAACAGACTAAAAATACTTTGACTTACATAAATTAACCTAGTTCTCACCGGACTCAACGGTCAAATTGTCCCTGTGCACATTACGATGGCACATGGGGAAGTGGTGATATAGACTTACACGTTAACCTCAGCTCTGAATGGCCAGCTCCAAGCCCTGGCCACCATACCCGACGGGATAGAACACCCGGTGCCCACTGAAGAGGGCGTTAGGTGGGACCGACAACTGATCAGGACGTTTTGAAGAACAGAAAAATCACTTGCCCATGACGGTCCAGCCTGGAACCTAGTCATTTTAACAACTACGCTATCCCACCTTCCTTCATCGGACTAATGAACTGCATGTTGTACACTCGGTGGACTGTACAGGATTCAATTTAAACATACTTCGACATTGTAAAATTTTCTCGAACTAAAAGGAAAAACAATTATTCATAAGGACAATGATATAATGTAATGTTAAACTTACGGAAATTAATACAAATAACTGGGATAATAAACTGATAAATTAAGTATCCCAAGACGGTGCAAACTCAGGAAATTCAGACACAAATTTCTTACAACGAATATTCCGCAAGTATGTCTTGTACTGACAGGGGTAAGCAAACGCGCCAATACTCGGAAGAAGCAATACATTAACTGCGCATAGCAACGTAGCAGTAAGGTTACACGACAATCAACATGAATACACGTACCACCTCGGCAGCGCTGGCCTTCGTACTAAAGACGTCCAGGGACACGAGCTTGCTTCCTGCATCTTTACTACAACTGGCAGCATGGGATACAAAGTTCAGTGTTCCTACAGTCTTGAAAATTCGAACTTACGCAGGCCTATTAAAAGCACACATATTTCTGTAAGTACGTGGTATCGTACTCTGTAATACAGTTTACAGCAACATAATTTATATACCAGCCCTACAAAACACACGGGGTATATTCAATTTAGTCTTTCGTAAACTGACAGCCACTGCCAGGCCTATTCGCACGCACTTGCGTGTTGATACCCCCTCCCCCATCCCCCACCATTCCAACCGAGCGCGACGAGAACACTGGAAGGCCAGTACCCCTAACAAAGAACCGCTGCGTAGACATTCTCAGATCACTAAAACGAACATCCAGAAAACCTTCCCCAACTTCACGCAGCGCAGACGCACTTCGGGTTAAGCGGGGAAGAAATTCAGTATTAATACTAACATCCCGCTTCGCGTTTTCAGATTTCACCCGGTTACAGTTGTCCAAGAATTTCTGGCCACATAATCGAAGGGCTTTAATTTGTATCATTTGGTTATCTACTATGCACCTAAGAAAGTGAATGAAAAGGATGAATTCTAAGATTAACGATAATAACCACAGATGTGAACTTCCGTCCATGCGTATTATGCACGTACGTGTCCATATCGGATCACTGTCAAAATATTACTACGAGCCCACCGTTCATTATTATACGACATACACATATTCTGATTTTAAACTATGTGATTACAAAGTACAACGAAGAAGTGAGTGTTCGATTCCTGGCACAGTCCTTATTTCAGAACTCCCTTCACGAAATTAGATCCACAAATCGGCGGCATGTGAAGAAGCGCTTTCTACGGTGATATAAGGTAACCGAACATTGAGAAGTGCAGATACCCGGGCATGTACAGGCTATACCTTCACAACATACACCTATTCTGTGATAATATAACAACCAACTAGATGCAACAATAACAATACATTAATGATTTCAATCTGCTCAACATGTTTCGGGCGATAATTTCGCCCATCCTCAGAAGCACTAGACTGTGTTTACAGCTTATGCCGGACGGCAGCATCGTCGGTGCATTGTACCATAAGCTGTAAACACAGTCTAGTGCTCCTGAGGATGGGCGAAATTATCGCCCGAAACATGTTGAGCAGATTGAAATCATTAATAAATTGCTACTGTTGCATCTAGTTGGTTGTTTATATTACTATATCAGTGATGCACGGTCATAAAACATCAAACCTAATCTGTGTTTTAGCAGGGATACAATGCTATCGTGCACACCGTCTAGAAAGTCAAGAAAGATTACACTGGTAACTGTTACTAGCATTCACAACCATTCGCACGCAGGCCTAAACAGTGTACTGTTGCCTTGTCTTGTTATCTACTACGTGAAAGGACAGCCCGAGAGCCTCATACCCGTTGGTATAACCGATCAGTGTAAATTTGAATCAAATACACATAATTCCGTATAAAAAAATTACACAACACAAAGTTCAATACGAAAAAGAAAATTCTAATGCAGTCTCCCCCCCCCCCCCAAACCAGACAAACATCCAAAAAGCTAATCCCCTTTTTAAAAATTTACCCCAACAAAAAAGATACAGCAAAACCTCTCCTTAGACAGCGGGCCTACTCAC
>Ga0123357_10010219_pt1 | contig 11920 bp, 8 predicted proteins | sample TergutEmb28metaG_FD_89873 | JGI IMG/M metagenome (GOLD analysis project Ga0123357, IMG submission 89873) | Embiratermes neotenicus P4 segment gut microbial communities from Petit-Saut dam, French Guiana - Emb289 P4 | ecosystem: Host-associated > Arthropoda: Insects > Digestive system > Gut ...
ACTCTTTTATTGTCGAACCGTATCAGGATATCAAATCACCTCTCTGTGATACAATTACCTTTTAGGTAATTGTATCACGACTTTCTGTACTTGTCAATCAATTCTGTTGGTGTTATGTCCACCTGGGAACAGAAAGATGCTATTATTTGATTCTCAGTTAAATGGTTCGGGGGTAGTATCGGCGGCAAGGTGAAACTGTATTTGTCGGGCGAAATTGCCGAGTAAAATACCCGATAGAATTGGGAGGCTCGCTATTCGATGATAGTATCGAGGCCTGCCTGCCTGAGCCTTTCAAGGTTTTCGCGCATTTGTAAAAGTACCTCCGGGTCGTGCCCTTCCCAGTCGGAAAGTTCCCCCACGATCAGTAAAGGCTCATTGGATCTGTACGATCGCGTTGGGTTGCCAGGGAACTTTTTGTCGGTCAGGTTGGGGTCGTCCTCAATCAAACCTGTCGGCTCCACGCAATAGATCTTTCCCGGACCTTCCCCCAACGCCAGTTCCGCACCCCAGACAGCCGCGTCCAGGGTCGCGGTGAAATAGACATATTTTGCGGTCCTGTTTTCTCCGTAGTTGGATTGATTGCCCGGCTTCAGGTAGTCGCCAACCTTCAAATCAGCCTTTGTCCCATGATAGAAAGGGCCGGGATCCTGAACCATCACTTCCACTTCTTCATCTAAATTGAAAAACTGTTCCTGCCCCGGGTTCATATCCATATTCATATCTCCATTTCAAAAAACAGCAAAATCCGGCTCTATCGCCAGGGTTAATTACAATCGAAAATATTATCACAAAAATTATATCGCGGAGGATATTTTGGTTGACGTTTATTGCCCCGGCGCCGAAATATTGGACAGATTGGCAAATAGACAAGCAAGATGTACAGTATTTCGGTGACGGAGTAATAAGGAAGTGCTGATTGTTGGTTAAAGGGACGTCTAACAAAGAAATTGAGTGTGAGATCATTGAAAAAGATATGCGGCAAGCCGATGGCTATATACGAAAAATTCCTTGCTCATTACGGCGAGCTGGGTTGGTGGCCGGCGGAAACAGTGTGCGAGATCATCGTCGGCGCGGTACTGACGCAAAATACAGCCTGGAGAAATGTCGAAAAAGCGTTGGCGGGCTTCGGCGGCGGACTCTCCCCAACCGCCGTGCTGGACGCCGATATTTCGGAACTTGAGGCCATCATACGCCCCGCGGGGTTTTTCACACAAAAAGCGGCGTGTTTGAAGGCGGTGATGGAGTGGTATGGGAGGTATGGGTTTGATGTTCCGACCGTCCGGAGCGAGACGCTCGAAAAAGTGCGGGCGGAACTGCTCGCCGTAAAGGGCGTCGGACGCGAGACCGCTGATTCGATCTTGCTTTACGCTTTCGGTTTTCCGACCTTTGTCGTGGACGCGTATACTATCAGACTCTGTGGCCGCTATCCGATGGAAGCGGGAGAAGGCTATGAAAAGGTCAAGGCGTTTTTTGAAAACAGCATCCCGGGCAGCGTGGAAATATACAACAAATTTCACGCGATGATCGTAGTCAACGCGAAGGAGCATTGCAGAAAAAAGCCTTTGTGCGAAGGGTGCCCGCTGGCAGGGGATTGCGAGGGTTTTGTTTCCGGTATGTTAAAATGAAACGATGCTTTTAACTGAAGAACAACTGAAAGAGTACGGAACCGGACTGGGTATGGAGCTTGCGCCGGGCGCCGTCATTGCGCTGACAGGCGGGTTGGGCGCCGGGAAGACGACGCTGGCCAAGGCGATTGCGGCGGGCCTCAACGTGGCCGAACCTGTGACAAGCCCGACATTCACGCTGATAAACGAATATGTGTCCGGCAGGCTGCCCCTGTATCATTTTGACGTGTACAGGCTTGGGCCGCAGGAGAGCCGCCCGGAAGAACCCGAGGTGAGGGACGAACTTGCCGAAATCGGATATGAAGAATATTTCTTTGGCAAAGGCGTCACAATTGTGGAATGGGCGGATTTGATCAGAGGGCTTTTGCCCGAAAATACGTTTTGGATTGAGTTGAGCCATACGGAGGACCCGTATGTACGGCGCTGTGAAACGCGCGGCGCTTTTGACAACCTATCAGGTAGCGATTTTGGGCAAGATGGCGCCGGTAAAGAGGATAAAAGCGGTCGCACGCCGGTTTTGCCTGCGGACGATTGCGCGGAGAGGGATGGGATTGACGCGGCGGACTCGATAGACACCGGGAAACAATCCTGCGCCATACTTGCTATCGAGACGACAGGCCCGATCTGTTCCGTTGCCCTGAGGACGAATGACGGACGGGTATTTTACCGCGCGGGTGATGAGGGCCTGATGCATTTGACGTCGCTGCTTCCTATGGTTCGTGATGTGTTGAGCGAGGCCGGTATGGCGCCAAAATACCTGGAACGGATCGCGGTATCCGCGGGCCCCGGCTCATTCACCGGCATCCGCATCGGCGTCGCCACGGCGCGCGCGCTGGCGCAAACGCTTTGCGTACCTGTCGTCAAGGTCCCGACGCTTGAAACCTTTGTCTATCTGACAGGAGCGATGGATGGGGAGCGCCGTCCGTATACTGTCGCCTGCCCTGTTTTTGACGCGCGCAGGAGCCAGATCTACGCGGGGGCGTATATGCTCGAAGCGGACGGGCGTATCATGACGCTTGTCCGGGGCGGGGCGTACGAGCCTTGCGAATATATTGAAGCGCTGGAAGCGTCGATGGCCGCGCTTGCCAGGCTTGCGGCGCGCGCGGACGGTGTGGAAACGGCGGTGTCCTGCTTACTTATGGGTGACGGCGCTCTGGCATACCCTGAGGTAAGCGGGTTTTTTGCAAAAGGGTTTTTGGGACAGGCAGGTTCGTCTCGTTACATTATTCCTGAGGAAAATGAACAATTGACCGTGCAGGATGCGCGGGCCGTACTCGCGTGGGCGCTTGCGCACGGAGTCCCGGCCTGCTATGAAAAACTGGAGCCGGTATATATGCGCAAAGCCGAGGCGCAGCGAAAGCTCGATGAAAAGACCATGGGCACAGCAGGATCGCCCGCCATTTGCGGCGTTTCCATTGGCGTACGCCCGGCGACAGAAGACGATGTTTACGGTATCTCGGTCATAGAGAGGCTTTCCTTTGGTGAACCGTGGCTGGAGCGGAGTATCCGGGACGATATCAATCTTGAGTACAGCGATTATGTCGTGTGCGAAAGCGAAGGCCTTATCCTCGGCTATGCGGGTTTGCATCGTATTTTGGACGAAGGGCATATCACAAATATCGCGGTTCATCCAAGCGTACGGGAGCATGGCGTTGGGAGCGCCGCGCTTAGAGAGCTTGTCAGGCGGGCGGAAGGGTTTGGCGCAAAGGACTTTACGCTCGAAGTGCGCAGCGGCGATGAGGCGGCGATCCGTTTCTATCAAAACCACGGTTTTGCCGCTGAAGGTTTTCGTAAGGGTTACTATCCGGTGGATGGCGGCGGACGCGAGGACGCGCTCATCATGTGGCGCCGCGCGGAACCGCAGCCGGACTCCGTTCGCGCAGAAACAGGGGATATGCGGTAACGGTTTCCCGTATAAAACGATAGGGATCAATGATATGGATAATTTATTGGATATAAGGTATGGATAGGGAAAATACGCAACCGGCATCAAACGCGGGCGCGCTGATCCTCGGGATTGAAACAAGCTGCGACGAAACCGCCGCGGCTGTCGTGCGGGACGGGCGCAAGGTCCTTTCAAATGTGATCGCGTCGCAGATAGACGTACATGAGGCTTTCGGCGGCGTAGTGCCGGAGATCGCTTCGCGCCACCATTTGACGGCCATCAACGGGGTTGTAAAAGCCGCGCTGGTTGAAGCCGGGATAACGGTCGAAGAGCTCGACGCCATCGCCGTGACGAAAGGGCCGGGCCTGATCGGCGCCGTCCTGATCGGGCTGGCGACGGCGAAGGCGATGGCCTTTGCTTCAGACAAGCCGCTGCTGGGCGTGCATCATATCAAAGGCCATATCTGCGCGGCTTTGCTTGAACACCCGGAGCTGGCGCCGCCTTTTTTGGCGCTTGTCGTATCCGGCGGGCATACGTCGCTCGTGTCCGTTCGCGGGCTGGCCGGCAATCCGGGGGATATGGCGGTGCTTGGCAGCACTCGCGACGACGCGGTGGGCGAGGCATATGACAAAGTGGCCCGCATACTCGGGCTCGGCTATCCCGGCGGCCCGAAAGTCGATGCGCTCGCGAAAGAGGGCGATCCCGGCGCGATTCACTTCAAACGCGTGATGCTGGACGAGGGCAGTCTCGACTTCAGTTTCAGCGGGCTCAAGACCGGTGTTGCGAACTATGTGAACAGCAGGAAGCAGGCAGGCTTGCCGGTCTGCGCCGCTGATGTGGCGGCGGGGTTCCAGGAGGCGGCCCTCGATGTGCTTTCGGCAAAAACGTGCGCCGCGGCCGCCATGTCCGGCTACGATACGCTCGCGCTTGTCGGTGGCGTCGCGGCGAACAGCGCGCTGCGCGCCCGGATGGAAAGGGAATCACAGCAAGCGGGCGTCCGGCTCTGCATCCCTTCGCCTGTCTATTGCACCGACAACGCCGCCATGGTGGCGTGCGCCGGATATTTTCAGTACATGGCGGGAAACGCTGACGGGCTGTCCCTTGACGCCGCGGCGGCCCTCCCTCTCTGAACCACTGCGCAAACCCCGCTGCCATCATCTTATTTCCGCTATCTGAGGCAAGGTATCAGTAAACCACCATTAAAATATTAGAAATTTACCAGCAAACGCTCTTGAATTTCTCAAATCCCCTCAGTATAATGTGTGTGCTTATAAAACAGGCTCAATATATTGCGTATTTTTAGGAAATATCGTTTTACGGGAAACAAGGGGTGACATGAACAAGATCATCAAACGGGACGGGACGCTCGACGATTGGAACGGCGCCAAAATACAGACTGCAATCGAAAACGCGATGCTCGAAACGACGCAGGGCGTCGACAGGCTGATCGCGGCGGACATCGTAAGGCAGGTCGGGGAGCAGGTTGAGCGGAGCCCAAGGGATGTAAATGTCGAAGACATACAGGACCTTGTCGAGGACTTCCTGATGGAAAGCGGCTGCAAGTCGGCGGCAAAGAAATTCATTATCTACAGATATGAGCGCGACAAATCCCGCGACGCGCGCAAGCGGCGCGACGGCAGGCTGCTCAGCGAGGAGTTCGTCAGCCGCTACAAACATATGCCCTCGCCGATGAACCAGCTCGGCAGCTTCGTGTATTACCGCACCTATTCGCGCTGGGTGCCCGAGGAAAAACGCCGCGAGTACTGGTGGGAAAGCGCGCGCCGCGCCGTTGAGTACAATTGCAGCCTCGTCCCTACGCCGAAGGCCGAGGCCGAGCAGCTCTACCGTAACGTGTTTGAGATGAAGCAATTTCTGTCGGGACGCACCTTCTGGGTCGGCTCAACAGACGTGTCAAAATATTATCCAATGGCAAATTTTAACTGCGCTTTCCAGGTGATCGACAACTTCTCGGCTTTTCGTGATATTTTCTACCTGCTCATGGTCGGCGCGGGCGTCGGCGTCCGCATACTCAAATCCGACGTGGAAAAGCTTCCGCCCGTCCGTACAGCCGTCGAGATCATCCACGAAAGCTATACGCCGGTACTCAGGACGCTCAGGCAGGACAGCACGTCGGTAGAGTTCTCAAAAGGCGACACGGTCAAAATCACGATAGGGGACAGCAAGGAAGGCTGGGTGCAGTCGCTTGAATATTTCCTGCGCGTGTTCTGGAGCGCCGAATACCGGAAGATCCATACGGTTGTGTTGAATTACGATCACGTACGGCCGCGCGGCGACAGGCTTCAGACGTTTGGCGGCACGGCGAGCGGGCATCAGAGTATGAAGAATATGTTTCAGAAGGTCACGCGTATCTTTGAAAAGGCCGCCACGCGCCAGGTAGCGGACCGCATCAAACTGCTGCCGATAGACTGTCTTGACCTCGCGAATATCATCGGCGAAAACGTCGTCGTGGGTGGCGTGCGCAGGACCGCGGAGATTTGCCTCGTGGACCAGGATGACGAAGACTGCATCGGCGCAAAGGGCGAACTCTACAAAAAGGAGGGCGATCAGTGGGTGATCGATCCCGAGCTTTCGCACCGCATGATGAGCAACAATTCGATATATTATACCCGAAAGCCCGCGCGTGAATTCCTCGACAAGCATTTCCAGCAGATGCGGTTTTCGGGGGAGCCGGGATGGGTCAACGAGGAAGCGGGTAAGAAACGCCGGCCGAACTTTTCCGGCGTCAACCCTTGCGCGGAGATACTGCTTGACAGCAAGGGCCTTTGCAACCTGACGACGATCAATGTGATGGCGTTTGTCAGAGAGGACGGAAGCCTCGACAAAGAAGGGATGCTTGACGCGCAGCGCTTGTCGGCGAGGGCTGGTCTTCGCATGACGTGTACCGAGCTGGAAATCCCGGAGTGGAACGCGGTTCAGAGCCGTGACCGGCTGCTGGGGTGTTCCATGACAGGGTGGCAGGATATGGTCAACGCCACGGGGCTTGAAAAGGAAGCGCAGATCGCCTTGCTAAGGGAGCTCAGGACAGCGGCGCAGACTGCCGCGAAGGAATACGCTGAAGAGCTCGGCCTTGAGACGCCGCTGCTCGTGACGACAGTCAAACCCGAAGGTACGCTTTCGCTGCTGCCTGTGGTTTCAAGCGGCGTCCACTTTTCGCACGCGCCTTATTACCTTAGGCGGATACGCATCTCGGCGGGCGACCCCCTGGTAAAGGTATGTGAGGAGCTCGGATACCCGGTCTATCCGGAGGTGGGCCAGCCAAAGACAAACCCGACCGTCAAGGTCGTGGAATTTCCGGTCAAAGCGCCGGCGGGCAAGATCAAAAGCGACGTGAACGCGGTCGAACAGCTTGAGATATACAAAATGTTCATGGAACACTATGTGGATCACAATTGTTCAATCACGATCCATGTGCGCGAAGGGGAATGGGACGAAGCCTGTCAGTGGGTTTGGGACAATTGGGACGACGTCGTCGGCGTCACCTTTATCTCGCTCGACGACTCTTTCTATGAACTGCTTCCGTACGAGGAGATTTCAGAAGAGGAATATGAGCGGCGCGTGGCGGAAATGAAACCGTTCATACCGTCCCTGATCTCAAAATACGAGCGCGAAGAAACGGAGATTGATATCGGCACTGACGGGTGCGAAAGCGGAGTCTGCCCCATCCGGTAAACGGCGACAACCAAGGGAACACAGTAGGGACGTACCTTTTTGTGTCACTTGTGACACAAAAAGGTACGTCCCTACTGTGTTCCCCGCTGACACCTTCTTGAAATCGGCGCCGAATGGTGAGATAATGCGTAAAATTTCGACATAATGCGATTCCTGTTCATGGGTCGCAACGGACGCAGTATCAGTGAAAGGGTCTGGAATGAATAATGTAATGACTCAGGCGGAAAAGTTGGCAATCATTGAGGAGAATGGCGGCAGGCGTGAGAATATTCTGAATATCCTGCTTGCGCTTCAAAGCGCGGCGGACGAAAGGTATATAGACCGCGAAACGATAGCCCTCGTGGCGGGCGCGCTGTCCATGACGGAGACTAAGGTTTTTGAAATCGCGGCGTTCTATTCAATGATCAATACAAAACCGCAGACAAAATATAGGCTCGAGGTATGCAACTCGACGCCGTGTTATTTTTCAAAGTCCGACGAAGTCGCGGCGTGGATCGGTGACGAACTTGGGGTGAAAATGGGGGAAGCCACGGCCGACGGCGTGTTCAGCTACGGCTTCACGCCCTGTGTCGGGGCGTGCGACATCGGCCCCGTCATCAAGGTGGGCGACGACGTATACGGCAATCTGACAAGGGAAAAAGTCCGGGACCTGATCCGGGATTTCAGAACGGAGATTTGAGGATGAACACGATGAAAAGTAAAGAGCCTGTCCTGCTGAAGAGGCTTGGCAAAACGAAGAGCCCGGTGTCGGTGGAAGAATATATCAGCCTCGGAGGGTTTGAGGCGCTGCGCAAAGCCGTAAAAATGGACAAGGAAGATATTTTGAAAGAGGTCGACACCGCCAATCTCAGAGGGCGCGGCGGCGCGGCATATCCCGCCGGGCGTAAATGGCGTCTGCTTTATGGCATCGAAGAGACGCCAAAGTACATAGTCTGCAACGCCGACGAAGGCGAGCCCGGGACGTTCAAGGACAAACTGCTGCTCGAGCAGGATCCCTTCAGCGTCATCGAGGGCATGCTCATCGCGGGCTATCTGTTCGATTCCCGTGAGGGCTTCATATATATCCGCGGCGAGTACAGGTCTGTCCAAAAAGTGTTCCAGGCCGCTCTTGATAACGCGGCCCGCGCGGGGTTTCTCGGCAGGGATATCCTCGGGATAAAGGGGTTTGACCATACGATCACGATCGTGTCGGGCGCCGGCGCCTATGTATGCGGCGAAAACTCTGCCTTGCTGAATTCTGTCGAAGGCAGGACGGGGCGTCCCCGCGTGAAGCCTCCGCACTTAGCCGAAGTCGGACTGTACGGGAAGCCGACGCTTGTGAACAATGTCGAAACCTTTGCGTGCATCCCCGTCATCCTGAACATCGGCGGCAAATCGTTTCTCGATCTCGGCACGGCGGACGGCGGCGGCACGAAGCTGGTTTCGATTTCCGGGCATATGAAAAACCGCGGCGTATTTGAAGCGCCGCTCGGGACTCCGGTCCACGACCTGCTGTATTCGGAAGAATACGGCGGCGGGACATCTACGGGAAGATCTCTGGGATTCCTGCACCTCGGCGGGCAATCGGGGGCGCTGGCGTTCCCCGAACAGCTTGACGGCGCGTACAGTTACGAAGGATTACAGGAAAAAGGGCTGACTGTCGGGTCGGGCGCGATTGTCGCGATGGACGACAGTGTCAGCGTGGTTGAATATTCAAAGAAGGTGATGGAATTCTTTGTCCATGAATCCTGCGGCAAGTGTACCCCATGCCGTGTCGGGACAGTCAGGATATTGGAATTGCTTGACGATTTTACAAAGGGCGCCGCAAAAGAAGGCGACGTTGAAAAACTCGACATGATGCTGGCCCGGGTGATGGCGCTGTCCGCCTGCGGGCTGGGGCAGACGGCCGGCGTAGCCGTCCGGTCCGCGATCAGGTACAGAAGGGCTGAATTCGAGGCGCTGGCCGGCAGGTAACGCAATAACGCAATAACGCAAAAGCAAAAAGAATTGTTTCCGTTGAGTCGGGGACGTCGGAGGTAAAAAGATGATGATCGATTTGGAGATAGATGGAAAGCCCGTCCGGGTAGTCGATGGGACCACGATCTTAGACGCCGCCGCGGGGCTTGGGATCGATATCCCGACGCTGTGCTATATGAAAGAGCTGGCTCCGGACGGCGCCTGCCGTATGTGCGTCGTGGAGGTTGAGAGCGGCCGCAAAGGAGGGCTCCTTCCCGCATGTTCGGAACATTGCGCGGAAGGGATGAAGGTTCATACCGATTCCGGCGCCGTCCGGGAATCGCGAAGGTTCATATTGGACCTTTTGCTGAGCAACCATCCTTTGAACTGTTTCAGCTGCGCGCAAAACGGCGCCTGCAAGCTGCAGGATTACTCATTGGAATACGGCGTCGAAGTCACAAGCTTTTTGCGCGGGAAGCGCGTACACCGGCACGAACATGACGTTTCCAATCCGCTGTTTGACTACAATCCGGAACTCTGCATCATGTGCAGGAGGTGTACGAGGGTTTGCGAACAGTTGCAGGGCCGCGACGTGATCAGTATGACGGGCAGGGGCTTTGACTCCAAGATGGCCCCGGCCTATGGGCTGCCATGGAATGAATCGGTCTGCGAATCGTGCGGGAATTGCGTCTCGAACTGCCCAACCGGGGCGCTCTCGGCAAAAGACCATAAGAAGTACCGGATGTGGGAAGTGTCCAGAGTGCGCACGACCTGCCCGCACTGCGGCGTCGGGTGCCAGATGGATCTGCTCGTAAAGAACAACAGGATCGTGGGCGTAGAGCCGGCCGACGGGGAGGCCAACCAAGGGCTTCTGTGCGTCAAAGGGAAATTCGGCTCATATAAGTTCGTGCACTCTTCCGATCGGCTGACACATCCTCTTATAAAGAAAAACGGCGTATTTGAGCGCGCGTCATGGGATGAGGCGCTTGACCTGATAGCGGAGAAGTTCAAGGGGATCAGGGAGAAGTACGGGCCCGACGCGATCGCGGGGTTTTCGTGCTCGCGCGCCCCAAACGAGGACAACTACGTATTCCAGAAGATGATGCGCGCGGCCTTTGGTACGAACAATGTGGACAACTGCGCCAGGGTCTGCCACTCCGCGTCGGTTCACGGGCTGGCGATCACCCTCGGCTCGGGAGCCATGACAAACCCGATCAAGGATATCACGCGGGACGTCGATGTGATTCTGCTCGTGGGCTCAAACCCCGTCGAAGCGCATCCCGTCGTCGGGTCGCAGATACGCCAGGCAGTGAGCAGAGGGACAAAACTTATAGTCGTCGACCCCCGGAAAATAGACCTCACGGAAGGCGCCGAAATCCATCTGCAGATACGTCCTGGGACAAACGTGGCGTTTGCGAACGGCATGGTGCATATCATCATCGAAGAGGGCCTCGCGGATATGGAGTTCATCGAAAGCCGCACCGAGGGCTTTGAGAAGCTCGCGGAGATCGTAAAGGACTATACGCCCGAAAAAGTCGGCGAAATATGCAATATCGACCCGGACGACCTGCGCAAAGCGGCGCGGCTTTACGCCAAAGCCGGCAAGGCCCCGATCATCTATTGCCTTGGGGTCACCGAACACTCCGCCGGCACAGAGGGCGTGATGAGCCTTTCAAACGTTGCGATGTCCGTCGGAAAGCTCGGCAGGTCGGGATGCGGCATCAATCCGCTGAGAGGCCAGAACAACGTGCAGGGCGCGTGCGACATGGGATGCCTGCCCGACAAATTCCCGGGATACCAGAACTCCACGGCTCCCGAGATGATAGAAAAATTTGAAAAGGCGTGGGGGACGACGCTCTCGAAAAACCCCGGGATCATGGCGACGCTCGTGCCTGACGCCGCCAAAGAGGGAAGTATCAGGGGCCTTTATATATTCGGCGAGGACCCTGTGGTCTCGGACCCGGATACGCGGCATGTCGAGGAAGGCCTTGAGAGCCTCGAATTTCTCGTCGTCCAGGAACTCTTTATGACCGAGACCGCGCAGTTTGCGGACGTCGTGCTGCCGGGCGTGAGCTATACCGAAAAGGAGGGCACGTTCTCGAATACCGAGCGCCGGGTGCAGAGGGTGCGCAAAGCGGTCAGTCTTGAGGGCGGGATGCGCCTCGACATCGATATTTTCTGCGACGTCATGACTAAGATGGGATATCCCTGCGGCTATGAAAGCGCCGCGGAGGTCATGCGCGAGATAGCGTCCGTCACGCCGTCGTTCGGCGGGATTTCGCACGAGCGGCTTGACGCGGGCGAAACGCTGCAATGGCCATGCCCGGACAAGGACAGCAAAGGGACGTATTTCCTGCACAAAGACAAGTTCACGCGGGGCCTCGGCCTGTTCTACCCCGTCGTTTTCAAGGAGCCGATGGAATTGCCGGACGGCGACTACCCGCTCACGATGGTGACCGGCCGCATGCTTTACCATTACAACGCGGGCGCCATGACCAGGAGGACGGAAGGCATCAACGCGATCGCCGGCAGTTCATATATCGAGATCCACGCCGAAGACGCCGAAGCGATGGGCGTGAAAGACGGCGACAGGGTCAAAGTCGCGTCCCGGCGCGGCGAGATAGAGACGACGGCCCGTGTCGGCGACAGGGTCAACCGGCGCGAAGTGTTCATGACATTCCATTTTGCGGACGGCAACGTGAACAAGCTCACAAACCCGGTATTTGACGACATTGCCCGTATACCCGAATACAAGGTGTGCGCGGTCAAGGTCAGCCGGGCCTGA
>Ga0123357_10010220_pt1 | contig 11920 bp, 5 predicted proteins | sample TergutEmb28metaG_FD_89873 | JGI IMG/M metagenome (GOLD analysis project Ga0123357, IMG submission 89873) | Embiratermes neotenicus P4 segment gut microbial communities from Petit-Saut dam, French Guiana - Emb289 P4 | ecosystem: Host-associated > Arthropoda: Insects > Digestive system > Gut ...
CATGTTGACATATATAAAATTACATTTAAATTAGTTATCAATCACTGGACTAATGAAATCTTGTAGCATGTTTTACTTTCCTCAGGCCAACATCTGGGTCTGAGATTTCCACACACTCGCGAATATTATTCTCCTCAGAATATTTCCACTATAAAATATTTACTCATAAAAAACTCTTAGAAAAATTAAAATTACAAATTCCAAGAGAACCTCTCGCGGCCCGGTATAATTGATGCCATGGCCCGGTACCGGTCCGCGGCCCGGCGGTTAAGTAGCACTGCTTTAGATGTTTACCAACTCCTCTACACTCAAGAATGGGGCCGCAGAGTAGTCCTGAACCTACGATACTGCGCGATGTCATGTCATGTCATGCCTTCTAAATATGTAGCATTATCCATAATGGGACAGTAACAGAAAATATAAATCTCAGAACTAATAAACTTTGCGATCATTATCGTCTGATGATTTTGTACACTAGTCAAAGGGCACTTATGCCCTTCTCGCTTTCATTTCATGGCAGACGTTTTGTTAAGCTAATGGTCGTTAAGTAGCTGCAGTTTGGAAAAGGACTTGTCATTGTTTATCGGATATGTGATAAGATGTAACATTACAATACTGTATGTATTATTTATACTGCTTTGTTTTTTTGTATATATTTATGTCTATTAGTGATTACCCAAGACCAAATTACGATAAGACCGTAAGCTAGGAAAAACTTCCTATTGTAAGATTGCCTAGCATGGGGTAGAAATTCAATGGAAGTAAAAAAATCATTCATCTGGCTTCGTTTGGTTTGTGTGCCACGGGGGAAAAAAACGTAGAGAAAAAATAGATGCTGGCACTGATATCTGATAAAAACAGCAGTAGCAATAGGCAATGTATTTTATTTTTTTCTATTCCAACAGAACACTTATTGATTTAGTGGCCCCTGTTAACATTGTTACAAAAATTCAAACAGATGCAAAGCCGATTCTAACTATAGGAAGTGTGATGGAGTGAGGAAAACGGGAGCGAAGAACGTGATATAAATGTCTTGTCAACTAACTTTTCCTTAATAGGCTATTCACACACACACACACACACACACACACATATATATATATATATATATATATATATATAGAAAAAGAGAGCGAAAATTCCAAAAACTTCGGATAATATATTACAAACATGTATATTATATGACATATTTCCTTCCTGTTCAAGATATTTCATTGGTATAATTCTCCTTTCTCTGTTTCCTTCCCTTCTTTAGAGGTAAATCTACAAGGGAAATGTCACATTCTTCCTAATAATTCACCTTCCTTTACACAAAAACAAAAATCTTTTGTCTCTCCTTAACGATTCCGGCGTTCTAACTGTTTCAGAAAGAAATGTGTTTGGACATGCGTAAACATAATATATTCCTTTTAATCTCCTCCCTTAACACGCCATAGTATTACATTTGTGTTTGCATGGCTTCCGCACTGAAATATTTTAACTCCTTCCAAAGCACGAATTGTATGTCTGTTCGTACCGCACAATAGTGAAGTTCAGTCTGTTAACAAGTTTCTAAGAAGCCATTGCTGTTTGTTGCGATAATGATACAAAACACATTAAACGTCTTCTGCCTACACACTAACATTTAATGTTAACGCGAGTTGTACACGCGATAACTGCTGTGTTTAGGTGGGTCAAATGTAATTTTAAGTGCTTTTAGAGTTTATTTCTTCTTGTATTAAAAAGGAAAGGGCGCAACATATAATATTAGAATAGGCTGAGAGTGCCATCTCTGTTGTGTGTTTAAACTATATGGTGAGGTAAATTCAGTTAAAAGCACAACTATAAATATACGGCAAAATGATGGTGTTTATTAACAATAGAAAATTACATGTTTCGGCCTATAGCGGCCATCTTCAGGTTTTTGCAACTTTCTTGCATATTATATAAAACTCTTTTAGCAAGAAATTTGCCAAAACCTGAATATGGCCGCTATAGGCCGAAACATGTAGTTTTCCACTGCTAATAAACACCATCATTTAACCATATATTTTTAGTTGTGTTTTTGACTGAATTTACCTCACCATATAGGTAGAATAGGTAATAAATTTCAGTGTGTGATGGGATGAGTAAGTGCGTATCTGATTCACTCGCACATTACATATTGAATTCCAAACATGACAGATGGAGTTAATCATTAAACGGTCCCCAAATGTACATACTTTCACCTGCAATAAATACTCAGTCCTTGACAAATGACGTTAAATGGCAGGCGGTGTCGAAATATTCGTATTTATATGAAGGAAGCTATTTATCAACGATTTTTCAAAAGATTTTTTATGTTTATAAAAATAATTTGGGTAATTTAGAGCTATAAAATCTCTGCATTTGTTACTGTGTTACTAAACAAGCTAAATTTGGAGTATTTCACTGCTTCGCCTTTATTTTGAAATCAGCTAATAAATTTGCGCCATCCATATTGGGTTTTTTGGTTTGTTTTCTTGTCAGGGAAGAGGCAGGTTGAGAGGCTTCGACACTTCGACACAGCAGTTGATGCAAAAATGTCACACAGAGTAAACAAGGGAAATTTTCACTGGAAATGGAGCCAGCTCATTGCTACGAAATTTTTCTTTTTTGCGTATCAAACTGTAGGGTGTCACAAACCCAGAATGTAACAATATGCGTCTGTACCATCGCAAAAATATCAAATTTCCCATTTGTAACGTCTGTTAAGAGGATGCCTTACACTTTCCGTAAATTTACTGTACTATCCACCTACCGGACAGCACGTGAACTAACCCAGTCTCAGCAAGCATGGAAGAGAAATTACATTGGATATCAAAAGTGGGGAAAGGGTCCCTTCAAACTTTATCACTGTGTTAACTTCTGACTTTGACAGGGTTTATACCGGACCACAAGTAAATTGTGCAGCGTACAGTTGACTAACGTACATCATTTAAAAAGTTCTAACAAATTAAACAATCTTTCGAAAATGTTTTATTACAATTCCACGGTGAATAACCAGCCCTTTTGTAAGCCCGAAGATGTGAAGGGATTTTTAAACTTCACGAGACAATTAACATAATACCCGTTGAAAAATCAAGAACAAATTTCGAGACAGCTCGACCTGTACCATAATTTTTCCATTAATGTAATCTTATACATTATAGCCACTGAGGTATACATAATAATAATAATAACAATAATAATAATTTACTGCAATTGTGTTGTCACCCGGTGGCAGTGGTTATTTTACATATATATAAAATATGAATTTGGTTACTAATAAATTTAAGTCGGGAGGGCTACATGAGAAGCATGTAGTGGCAACTTAGAATCTTGGGAACCATCTCAGCGTTTGGTTATAGACACAGGGAAACCAAGAAAAACTTGTGTCGCCTTGACATCACTATTGCACTAAATACCTGAGCTACGAACTTTATAAAGTAAGGCTCATTTTTTCCTTGTCCACGAGGCGTAGAGGGAAAAAGAGTTGAGGTTCTTCGCATTGTTGCCTGTTTGCTGGATAGAGGCGAGTGGTTAACTTAACGCTCCGGCAACTGAGCTTTCTGGAAAAAATAAAAAAAGAACCCGGCACACAAGAATTAGGAGACTGCGTGAGTCCCAGATTCTGAATCGACGTTTCCGAAAAACCAAAAATGTCTCTCCTCTACTGGAATTGTAATCCCGGAAGGCCCTGCCTTAAGGCTAATGGCTATACTGACTGAGCCGCTGCGTTAGAAGTTGATAGAATAAATACAAAAAATAATGGTCTGCAAACATTTTTTTTAAATCAAAGTCGACTCTGTAATACCGACTGAAAGAACGCCACGTTTGTTTGTCATCTGCTGTGCATATCTTGAGATAACTCAACTGAGTGTGACATTTTGTTCATACGAGATAGTACGGCAAACTATAAAATGTTGCCTGGTTAGACTTATAAATTTTCTCCCTTAGCTCTCACGACAACAAAACAGAACTCGGCCTCTTGTTTCAGATTTCAAGGTTCTGTAGTTCGATCAAACGTCGTGGTCCTGATCCTATCGCCTCGCTTACGCGACTTATAATCCCATTATCCATAACTGTCAACACAAATTTAGATTGTCGTAGATTTTCTTCCACAAGATAAATTTTTTTGGTGATATAATCCATCTACTTTCTCTTTCTGTCCAACAGTCAACTTCAGCAAAAACCGGTGATGACTTTATGACGCATGACAGTGATGGGAACAAAGTTAAAACACTCGATATCATGTGACGTAATACACGTAAGATCTTAGAGCGGGTGAAGAGAGACAAGGGTAATGCTACTGGCTGATAGGGTGCGTTGGTATCGAGGGAGTGCAAAATCGAACCCGCCAGTAATCAATCATTTTTTTTTTTTGCCCTCAGAATAAAGCAGAACGGTTGAATGAAAGTGAATCGCGTGCTATAATACCCTTCGACTCCCAGTGCGTATCAAGAAGTCCCTTGGCACTTCTCACCCTATTACACAATATTCCCTTCGCCCCTATGATTTTTTCATTTTTATTTACAACATTTTTTTTTTGTTTTCTCATTCCTAGTTTGCGTATCTGCAAAAATTCTGTCATCGCTATGATTTCTCTGTTATTATGCCGTACGAAACTGCGATTTTTTTTTTATTAATTCCCAGAAGACCAAGAGAGAAAAAAAATGTCGGTTTAAATCCAGTGTGCTCATAAGTATAGCGAGAGTATTATTTTTTTTGTAAATACAAGTGGCAGGGTTTTATGCTCTAACGAAGTCATTTTAAACTGCAGGTTAGTTATGGAAATACTTCATACAATACCTCTTGAAATTCACTGCCTTTCCATACAGAATATAACGTGAACTTTGAACTGTAGCTTCCAGTAGAAAAAAATTTTTCAGAATGTAGTGTGTTTTGTCTCGTTACAGCAAAATGTAATCTGATGCCACTCTTTCTTCTATTCGCAGGTGAGTTTCGATTCAATTCCATCAGTGCCAGGATTTCAGCCAAGGTAGGAAGAATTGATTTCATTCATTATACATGAGCAAGACCAAATAAAGGTGAGGAATAAAAAAAACTATCATGGTGTATTATGGGTCGGGTAGCTCAGTCGGTATAGCGACTGATCTACGGGATGGACGGTCCGGGTTCGAATCCCGGTGGGGAAGAGATTTTCCGCCCGTCCAGACCGGCCCTGGGGCCCGCCCAGCCTCCTGTAAAATGGGTACCGGGTCTTTCCCGGTGGTAAAGTGCGGCCCGGGGCGTGCTGCTGACCACTCATCCCCTTCTAGTGCCGCGGTCATGGAAGAGTAGAGCTATACCTCTACCCGTCCTCTGGGCCACACCGGCCCTGTAGCCGGATAACTTTGCCTTTTTTTATGACGGTCTGTTAATAAAGATGTTAAAATAAAGTTCCTAGTCATAGCGTCTTCGGAAAAGACATAAATTTTTATAAATCGTTTGTAAACATCTGTAAGACTTTTTTACGTTCTGTTGACCGTGCATCCTAATATAATGATAGTCTTTTTTACCAACTTGATGCAAAAATTCTTTATTTTAATACATTTATTACATTCCTCTACATGTTTCGAGCAATATTGTGCTCATCTTCAGGAGGTCAGATTGTGTTAGTACAGCATCTTGTATCGCCACTCTCTTTGGGTGATTGTTCAGTACACAGGTTACGAGAGGACTCTCGTGATCTGTGTACCCATCCGCTTTAACCCCGTGGCCAGAGTCTACAGTAATCTTCGGACAGAAAACTGTGTGGGCCCCTCAACCGAGCTGGACACTTTGGAGCATTTAGACGTTTCTAGTCCCCTAATTCGACCAATGGTTCCCCGCTCGTCATCCCGCATTGCATACCGACTTAGCGGCAACTGAAACATTACATCATCAAATGTGTCAGCCTGGTGATCAATCAGAACTCCTCGTCTCCCTTCCAAGTCTTAACTCAAACCCCTTCCGGTTCACCCCGTAGAACAAAGACGGATACAGAGATGCAGAGAGTTTTAGGTCGAACGGGGGTGGGTGCATATATAATGAATATACTGCCCTCTACCTATATATATAGGTTGCATGAGTGGTGAGTGGATTTGTTGGGTATCAGATCTCTTCATCGTTTGCCAATTACGGTTAATTAACAGCGGTCTGTATGCTCTTACCCCCAGTAAGAGACGTAGGGGATAGAAACTAAATCCAGCCAAGAGGGGGTGCAGTGTTTGGATACCAAAAAAAAAAAGGTAGAGCAGGTGTGTTACGTACATATATTTACTGAAGTGACGTCACGGAAGATTATTCTTTGGGCATCATATGGTCTGTATTTTATTATTAGCATTATTATTATCTGGCGGTTTTAAGGGGATGTAATGTGACCATATAATTGGAAAGTAAACTTAGAACTTGGTTGCTGTTTACTGGCCCTTAAAACAAACTGGACTTGTAAGACTGATGGATGAGGTTTAGCTGCTTCGATTTGCTTTCGGTCTATCAGGGCTTGGTATTGTGGAAACTAATACTTGGAGATAGGTAAATGGAAATGCGTCATTCTTTGTTCCAGTTTTGGACCCTTGTAATAGGAATTGCAATCGATACGTCATTTCTTTTCGATATTGCCGAGTATTATATCGAAATTGGGGCCGGGATAGCGTAGTCGGTATGCGACGCACTACTGGCTGGAAGGTCCCGAGATCGAATCCCGGTGCTGAGGAGATTTTCCGCACACATCCAGACCGGCCCTGGAGCCCACCCGGCCTCCTATACAATAGATTCTGGGTCTCTTTCCCGGAAGTAAAGCGGCCGGAGCGTGGAGTTGAACACACACCCCATCCAGCACCGATATTAAAGAAAAAGTAGAGCTATACTTTCCTTGCCCATTCTAGGGTGAACTTTACCTTTACCTTTACTTTAACTTTCTATCGATATCGAATTTTTTTATTCGGTTTAGGGACATCTAAATCGCTCGGCACGTTAGTCAGTTCCTATTAAAGACGGTAATTGCTTGTTTTCATCGTAACCTTTAGTGTCAGATGTACAGTCTGTACATAATAATCCAGTAAAATTTTCGTAATCTTTCGCAGTGAATTACTTACGGTTTTCTGAAGCTCTCTTTCACATAATTAAAAGCACTTTAAAGCTGCTAAGACATTATGCGATATACCTGTGAGTACTTTGAATCCGAATCGATAACAAGCAATTAGAACAATGCCGTAGTTTTTAATCAGTACAGTATGCTTAATTCATAATTACTTTGGTTGTGATCAGCTTCAAAGAACGACAGATTTGATTTATATTACGCAGCGTTTTGTAAGTAAGGCCCAATTCCTTTAAAGGTGTTTACAAAATGGAAGCTTCGGTAAGGGGGTAAACATTTTAAAGTGAATTTTCTTTGTATTATTCATGTTTATTTTAAAATTGAATTTAATCGGCTGTCTCGTCAGTATTAGTGAATAATTCATGTTATGTAATATTTAATATTTATGAATAAATGGATGCATGAAAAAAATATAAGTGCTTTGCTTCTGAAGTGGGTTGAGCAGCAAGGCACAGCACGTTCTGTTCTTACTGTGCACTGACGATGACAGTTAACTCTGACATAATACGTCACATACATACTTATGCTTATATTTATTTTGTAAAATCGTTTACGCTGTATTTTGTTGCTAATGGAAACACTGGGTATGTGTATGAGTTCAAGACGGGGCAGGAAGTAGCCACAGTTTTCTTTTTCATGAGCTCATTATCCGGTTAGATTTATGGGAAAGTATAGAAAATGGTTACATTGTAGCACTAAGGTAGGTTTGGTGTGAATCGGTTGTACATTACATCAGAAAAGAAAATATGTACGTACATTGTGGTGTATGAAGGAATTTACATGTATACACACATATACATAAATGTGCATACATACATACATACATAAATACATATGCACATACTTGCATATATATTTGCATACATACATAGTACGTAATACATAGTACATGCACACATACATAATACAAACACACATACATACATACATACATACACACACGTACATACATACATACATACATACATACATACATACACTCACATACATACATACATACATACATACATACATACATACATACATACATACATACATACATACATACATACATACATACATACATACATACATACATACGCGGTTTGGTATTGTTAGATTACACTTTACTTTTCTTTCACTTCAATCAATTTTTTTAAATTTTTACTTACAGGGTTGTTTGTTGTTGTTCTTGTTGTTTTCGTCGTCGCCGTCGTCGTCGTCGTTGTTACTCTTGATATCATTACGCTGTTTCCTTGTACTGCTGGGCCTGCATGTTTGTACCTGAATTACATTAACATGAAGTGCCGATATTTTCTGGGTAAGATTATCTCACCTCATTCTGTTTTAATGTCATAACTGTAGTATCATTTACGCCCTTTGTTTCCTGAAGTGAATTGTTCTTCTTGTCTTATTTCTGTGGACTGTTATTTTATCTGTCCTGTTTAACGTTTCTGTGCAGTGACCTTGAGTGGCCTTATGGCTGCTGTATCATCACATTAATTGAAACACACTTTTATTATGACAGCTGCTACCGTATTTATATAACCGCTCCGAGAGTTTGACCCAAGCGACATCATATCAGACTTATATTCGGGAGATGCTTGGTAAGGATCCCAGACGGTAAACCAACTATCCTCACCGAGGCGTCCAGCGGTTTTTCCCACCCCTGCAGATATGTTCTAACAAAGTGCTTAAAAGTAGGTCATAACCTCCTTTTTGCACAATTTTCCTGCTTGTTCAATAATTTTCCTTTCGATGCTACACAGAACGCTGGACACCTCTTGACGTCAACGTCAGGATCTTAGTCACGAAAACGTTCCGAATTAGAAAGAACATGCAAAATTGAGTCTCGCCCTAACGTGCAACAGATCTTCGTCGCATTCTGTGGATGAAAGTTAAAAATAGTAATAAATGAAAAGTACTCAGGGGAGATGTTTCTGTTGAATTGACATTAAGGCACGTTGCACATTGTCACCCTAAGCTACAAAACAAAACCTGTCACATCTGTCAGTCAAGTAAAAAGCTGGCATAAGTTTGTAAACGTTCTGCGTTATATGGGCTGAGCATTCTAAATGCGGCACAGCGACGCATCTCGTTATTCGAGTTCTTGATTACATATCACATATGTACCCAGAGATAAGATTTTCTAGCGTTGAAATCCGGAGATTTGGGTGGCCAGTTTTATGGTCGAAACGACTGATTATTCGACTGAGAATCTATGATCGAATTAGTTTTACAGATGTGCTAGGATATGTGTTAATGGGTGCCATTTGGAAAATGTATTGAAAATTGAACAACATAGCTTTATCTTAAATATTTCTTCGCTTACTTTTTAAATCTTGAAATATCGATAAAATCACAAGAATTTAGGCTTGTACTTACGATTATATGGAATTTCTGACTGGAGTAATCTAATGAATGAGCCTAAAACCATAAAATTTGAGATACATTTGTGAATCTCCCTGTGTAATGTGAGCTACTGGTGGCATTGTTCAATAAATCATGAACAACTGCATGTAAAGGTGTCCTGTCCATGAACCAAGCGCAGAACCTTTGTTTCTAAAGCTTAAAATACAGATACGTCATAGGAAAATATTTGAACTAATGTGAAGTGAAAAGTGCTCATCTTTCTTAAAACTTGTCATTTTCCCCAAGTTCACCACTACCATACAATGGGAAATGCAGAAATTTTCCCAAAATTTCGAAGCTAACCAAAAATTCTAGGCACAAGAATTTCAGAATTTTGACATGATGCAAGTTTAATAATTAAAATCCAGACGCGTTAAACTACTTAGTCACCCGAGCTACCTTGCCCCCTATATTTGTGCCAATTCCTCATCTTTCTTAAAACTCGTCATGTTCCCAAAATTCGCTACAATCGGAAGGGCAGAAATTTTCCAAAAATCTCTGAGCTAACCCAAAAATCTAGGCACCAGAATTTCAGAATTTTGACATGATGCAAGTTTAATAATTAAAGTCCAGACGCGTTAAACTACTTAGTCACCCGAGCTACCATGCGCCCTATATTTGTGCCCCCCCCCCCCCACTACAACCATAATCTTTATCATTGTCGTCCTCATTATTTACTGTATTGGAATGGATTTAAGGGTCCAGAGCTGCGAGATTGTCTCTGAACTTCCGGGTCTCTCCAACACTTTTCGTCATCTTGCCTGCATTTAACAAGCAGCTTGTGGCCCACCACATCATGAACCACGCCTAATTCTAGGAATGTGGTAATAACCGTATAGCATTAAGTCACGATATCAAGTAGAGTAGAGCATTTTAAATGTAAATGTTGCCGCCAATCCATATTAACTCATCTGTTCTACAGTGTATCAAAATCAAAACTGATTGCTTCATCCGTCCCTCCAAAGAGGCACTCATTCCTTCACTAATCCATCCATCATCTCTCTCCAACCATCCTTCCACCAAGACGAAACCACAGCGTTGCTCCCTAGCCAATCCATGGTTGTTTTACTGCCACGTTGGGTCCAATTAATAAATTAAGCCTTTCCCCTGACATTCCTAGGCAGTCCCGCTGCTTCTCTTTGCCTTTTCCTTACAGAAGAGCGCTGGAACTCCTTATGAATTATGCAGTACCGCAGCACCAACAAGCAGCCACCACTGTACTTTCGATGTAATGCCTCTGCTTCAGATTCTCGGCCAGTAATTTTGAAGACCTACAGACTGACTTAAGAAAGAACCAAGAAGAAGAAGAAGGTTATCTGTATTTCGCCTCAGGTGCAGTAGCTCAGTTAGTATAGTGACTAGACTCCTCGCTGAAAGACCATAGTTCTGTCTTCCTCAGAAGCAGGAATTTGCCTCTTCTACACAAACCGCTCCGTTACCCATCCATGTTCCTACTCAGTGGGAGATGGAGGCTATCTCCACTGGGATAGACGGCCAGGACGCGATCTTGCTACCCAAAACCGAGAATGAAATTCATCCACTGTATTATCTTTAAGGAAAAAATCGCTGTATATTTCGAGACTCATACAAAAACCCAGAACGCTTGGTGAGCAAAATCCCACTTGCAGTGTCCATGAATCCTGCAGCAAGCCGTGTCTACAGTAACAGTTCTGCCTTCAAGTTGAACGGATTAAACACAACGAAACATTGTATTACTCTTATTTAACCTTTCGACGCCTAACGTCGACTATAGTGGTCGTATCGCACCGCTAATCTCTACATGTTGCATTTTATATATTTATTCAACAAATATAGGTACTGAATATTTTAAACACGGCATATACTCTCCGTTTTTTTCTCTTCCAAATGCAGTTTGTTTCATAAATATAACATATTTAGTTCCTGTATTATTCACATTTTATATACAGGGTGTGCTAAAATTTAAAAAAATAATTCCGGCGTCAAAAGGTTAATTATTGACCAACTGACGCACATACATAAAATTTCACACTAAAACATTAAAATTTCTCCGGCATGTTTCGATTCTAAAATCATCATCAGGGAGCTACACTTTCTTCGCTAAAGTCACGTTTAAAACAGTCACTGATTCAATTCGTTGCACTAACAGGGTGCTGTGGCAGCATGTCGTATTGTGTATTTGCTGAGAGTGCTTGACTATGGGTTTTCGTCTTGTACAGGACAGCTTAGTGGTTACATTATGTATCGCCGTCTTTGACAATAAACAATTCTACATTTTGCCCACAGATTGCATTTTTGTAATAACATAATAATATAAACAGCCAACTAGATGCAACAATAATAGATTTATTAATAATTTCAATCAGATCAACATGTTTCGGGCGATAATTTCGCCCATCCTCAGGAACACTAGACTGTGTTTACAGCTTGTGGTATAAAGCACCGACGATGCTGCCTGCAGGCAGCATCGTCGGTGCTTTATACCACAAG
>Ga0123357_10010222_pt1 | contig 11919 bp, 5 predicted proteins | sample TergutEmb28metaG_FD_89873 | JGI IMG/M metagenome (GOLD analysis project Ga0123357, IMG submission 89873) | Embiratermes neotenicus P4 segment gut microbial communities from Petit-Saut dam, French Guiana - Emb289 P4 | ecosystem: Host-associated > Arthropoda: Insects > Digestive system > Gut ...
AGCCCAAAACCAACGAGCTAGAATGCTCGGGCGAGTCGATGGAGACCGCCAACAGGCGCTAAGCACCTGGCGCTAGGTCCTTGCCTCTGCCCGCGATCTCAACAGTCACGAGCGAACAAGCTGCTGTCGGCAGCCGGCAACCCGAATCATCTGGGGAGGGGCGACGTACGCGGCTATGTTGGCCGGGCCCGTCGCCTCGTCTCAGCCAAGTGGGACGCTCCAGCCCACAGCCATGGATTCGGACCCGTCCGAATCCAGTGTTTAATCCGAGACAACCAACAGCTGCATGTCTAGCGTCATGTCCGGGCCTCTGAGCGGCATGCCAGATGGCACCACTTCAAGCGACCAAGTGGCCAACGCCTGCCTACCAGCATGAGAGCGTCCTAACAAGACGCCCAATTTTATTTCAGTTGTTAGTGACACCCATTCCTTCCTGGCATGTTTGTGGGCATCCTGCTCTGGCGGTCTGATAGCCCAACCAAAGGACGAGAATTTGACGGTCGTCCCATCAACCGCCGACGGGTTCAGAGCCGCGGTCATTGCTCTGCTTTCCCTCGATGGGACGGAGTCCGCGGCAAGAAGCTTGAATTGGAGCCTTATCTCGGCCAACACTTTGTCGATGATTGTCTCCTAAGTAAGACATTCCGTAACCCTCGGAAAGCCTCCCGGTTTGCCAATTATGTCTTCCACCGTACAGACAGATCGACAGCTGGGTCGGCACAGCCATCTTCGTCCGCCGTGATATAGTCCAAACCTCAGGGCCCGTACCGGGCCCGACCCACTTCCATCCAGGTCACATTAGCCAGCAAAAAGGTGTTAATCGTTGCTTCTTACCTTTCGCCCACCCGCTCACTCATCGGAGCGGACCTAACCGCCTGTTCCGGCGCGGGATTGCCGGTGTTGATAGCTAACGACAGCAACGTCAAATACGTGGATTCGAGCTCGCGCCTGAACACGAGACGGGGGAAACTCCTACGTGTCTAAGCCGACGATAACTCCTGTCTGTTCATTGGACCAAACTCCCCAACCACCACCCCATACAACCCCTCGGTTACTCCCGACTTCTTGGACATCGTGATAACCAAGAACCTCTCATTCCCGGTTTATCTGACTTCGTGCTCTGCACTAAGCTCGGACCACATCCTGGTCATCATTGATTCTTCGTGTCGCTCATCCTTTCACCACCCAACGGATCGCCCTGACGTCAGGCGCACTGACTGGCCCAACTTCCAAACTCACTAGGAAGAACTAATTACGTTTGATCCGAAATTTCATAACGAGATGGCAATCGACAAATGCGTTGACAACTTCTCCGGCGCCGTTCTGAAGGCGCTAGTAGCGTCAATTCCCAAGCGTCGCCCGCGTGAAGACCAATACCCTCAGATTCCATTCGGCATTCAAGATGATATTCGCCTGAAAACCCGGCTGCAAAGCAGTTGCAGATCACCAGGAACCCCGCTTTGAAAGCCCAGTTCAGTCTTCTCCATAGGTCGGTGGTCAGTCGCCTCAACGAGTGGAGAATCGATCAGTGGAGCGCTAAACTCGAATCCCTCGATCCTGAAAACCAATTGATGTAGAGGATGTCCAAGCGGGTGATTAGATTTCCTACTCCATTCCCCTGGTCACAACAGGGGAATCGATCTCTCAGACTCTGAGAAAACCGAAGCCCTTGCAGACAATCTGGAAGCCTAGATTTAGCTCTGACCGATCCTTTGCTCCCGGCAGTTATTGATTCGGTTGACGTGGCGTTGAGGTCTTTCTTTCTTAGCCCTGCCAGCGAACCACCCCTGATGAGGTTCACGAAGACATCATGGGTCTCAAGTTCAGCAACGATCCGGGTCCGAACAGTATACCGAACAGGGCGTTGACGCACCTTCCAAAGCAAGCGGTTTACGTCCTCTCCCATATCTTCAACGTGGTTTTCCGCACCCATCACTTTCCCCAAACGTGGAAGCACGCTCGAGTTATCTCAATCCTTAAAACGGCGAAGGATCCAGCACTGCCCTCTTCCTATCGGCCCATTAGTCTCTTGGACACGATTGGTGAATTCATCGAAAAGATACTACTAACTAAGATCTTAAATGTAGTAAACAAACTCGGACTGATGCGAGACGAGCAGTCTGGGTTCAGACCCGGTCATAGCACGCCCTTACAGCTGGCCCGCCTAGTTCAAATAAAACCAGGAATTTCGATGAAAAGAGGCTCACAGGCGCAGTTTTCCTCGGCGTGGCCAAAGCCTTCGATACCGTCTGGATCGGTAACCCCCTTTAGAAGATAACGCTTCTAAACTTCCCGTCTTACATAGTCCATACAATCTTGTCCTGCCTCAAGGATCAGACGTTCGAAGTGTACTTCCAGACGGCCATGTCATCTCGTCGAGGCATGCGGGCTGGTATGGTTGTAGGCGGATTGATATAATCTGTCCTTTTCAGTCTGTATGTCAACGATATGCCCCAACCTCGCACCACGTGGAGTTGGTCCTCTACGCGGATGACACGGCCATCATAGCCACGTCCCGCAAGCCGACGCGACTTGTTAGCTACCTAGAGTCATAACTCAACGACCTTCAAAGTTGGTTTTGTGAATGGAGATTTAAAGCTAACGTCCACTATAGTAGCATCACCTAGTAATGTCAGAAACGCTAATGTCTACTTGTTAGACTTTAGTTTGGCAGCACTGTCAGCCCTCTCTTTCTGTCTGACTGCACAATGTCTCGACACTGTATCACTCATGAAAGCAATCCTGTGTCATATTTGTTTTTAGGCACTAAGTCAGCTACCAAAGACACCCTAATTAGCCATGAATGCATAAGTGTCATAAGTCTTGAAAACGTACTGTGCAGTTAGTTACGTCTTGCATTTAGTAAATAGACGGGAATGTTTTGGTAATAAAACGTTTGGGTATTCTACTAACAGGCTGCCGAGTAACTGTTCTTAGTTTGGGAAAGGGAACATTATATCCGATTTATGCATTGTACCACCTAGCAGCTTGCAGAATTTCGGTTTCATTCAGTAGAGATTTTAATGTTTGTGGTATAACTTTACTGAAGTTTTGTTGACAATGCAACGTGGATCTAATTCGTGTGCGAAAAGAGCCCGTGTGTTGTCTCGAAATGAAATACGAGAATTCGTAATGGATTCTGACAGCGACGAGGATAAATATCGGGCAACACAAGGGTCAGAGGACAAAAAGGAGCCACACCCACCTTCACGATGATCTTCCCTGTCACAGCCTCTAAGTCCAGATTATTCCGCCAGCAGCTCCTAAGATGAGGATGATGTTGGTAATGTGGCAGGTCAACTGACACAAACCCCTCAGTGTACACTGCCCCCTAAACCCCGAAGGCGTTTAGTGCATAACTTTATTGGGGTCCCCAATGGGAAAAGCAGTGAAGCTGTCCACATAACCCCAGCGTCCACTCCACTTAGCGTCCTGCTGCTGTTCTTCGTAGAAATTGTTACATTGGTTGTGGATACGAATCGCTACGAAACCACCAGTTCTTAGACAATTCTGAAGACGGACTTTCTCCCCAACGTGAGGTGACAGAAACAGAAATGTTTTCTTTTTGGCTGTGACATTATAGATGGGACAAACAGTTCAAGACAGACTGGAGGACTACTGGACAAAAATGGAACAGCTTCGCACTGCATTCTATGGACAAACGATAACACGTGCTAGGTATTGTCACATACTACGCTTTCTACATTTCACGGACAATAATAGGAATGGATCTGACAGGACAGATGGCAGGCTGTGGAAGATAAAGACTTGTTTGAAATTATAAGGACGAACTTCCAGGGTGTTCGAAGCAAAGTCTCGGCGCGGCCCGCACTAACCTCCCCCAGGCGCGGCGGCCTCATCTAAGAGCCTGACAAACTTCATATAACACCAGTATGCGTCAGAGCTTGTCTAGGCTCGGAAACCAGACAGCCAACCAACCAAAGTTTTTTACTCCCATTCTTATTCCTGGGCAACCTAGACCCTAGTCTTTGGCAAGATCAGTCAAGTCCCTCAGCCTGACATCCAAATCTTTAACGTAAGCATAATCCCTTATTACAATTTAGCTCTCTGTTACTGAACCCAGCAATGCGGTCAAACGCAAGAGTGGCTAACAGACCGGGGGACATGGATTGCGCTTCGCGCAAGTCTCCGCCCCTAGTTAACACTTTGGTTTTGCTTGGCCGCAGCAAGTGTGCACATCAGTATGCCTGGAACTTAAGTGGTGCGGCTATAAAATAATTGCACATAATTTTTTTCCGCTAACCTGTAAACTTGGCAACAACGAGCTGTGTCTGGTATTGGCTTATGTTCTCCCCTCCATTCACGGTTACAATTTGAAGTTCGTGTGGCAAACATTTTGGCAGTAGCCTTTGCTTGAATTGGATCGTGTTCTTGTTCTCCGTAGGAATCATGTTAAGCGTTAACGCGGAGCATTGCGTGAATGTGAAATTCTGTGTAAAAGTTGAAAAATCCGCTACATAAACGTAAGATTTGTTGAAGAAAATTTATGACGATCTTGTACTCAAGTTTTCGAGTGGTTTGAAAGGTTTCAAGAGGGAAAGGAAGAGATCGGAGTTCATCAGCGCCCCGGTAGTCCCAGCACATCCAAAATAGGCCCTAACATCGGAAAATTCGGTCAAATTGTTCGGCAAAATCGTCGCCTGAGCTTTCGAGCAGTTGCTGAGTTAATTAACATTGTCCAGGAAAATTCGACGCATTTTATATTACAGTTACGACACGAAAATTTCGTTCGAAAATGGTTCCGATACTCCTCCTTCTGAACAAAATGAAATTGGAATGAACATTTCCGCTAACATTCTTCAAAACATTGATATCGACCCAAACTTTTTAGAGAATGTAATAACTTGTTATGAATAATGTTTTTTAATATGACCCGGAAATTAAGCGTCAATCCACACACTGGAAAAGGCCCAGTTTACCAAAGCAAAATAAAACACGGCAGAGTATATCCAAATTTAAATCAATGTGATCTTTTTTCCGACATCCGATGGACTGTTCACGTGGATTGAGTGCCTGAAGTTCAGATCGCTAACCAGGTCTACTACAAGGAGGTTTTGACAAACGTTCGTGAACGGGTGACAAGAATAAGACCAGAAATGTGGAAGAACGTCTCATGGGGTCTTCACCAAGAAAACGCGCCGTTCTCACCTCACCTAGCCCCATGTGACTTTTTTATTTCCAAATATCAATTCCGCGTTAAATGGAACCAGGTTGGAGTCCGTAGATGCAGAGAAGGCGAAAGCGACGGCGGTCATGAATGAACTATCAGAAGACGACCTGCAACATTACTTTTAACAATTAAAGATTCGCATGGAGCGGTGTAGGGATCGGGGAGGGGAGTACATTGAGGATGATGTTTCTGTTGTGTAATTTTTTAATAAAATGTTCTAACATCAATCCAGTTATTTTATAGCCACACCAATACACAAACTTCACTACTCCACTATAATAATTACACTAGCAATAAAATTACTAACCTCATCAGGACGTAAATTCTTATAGGGCAAATTACCTGTTACATGTCTCCATTAGCTATCAGGTTGCGTCAATTTGGCGAGTGACGGCCATCAGCTGTTGGACATGCGAGCATTAGGGTTGTTAACTCTGCTCAGCTGACGGGTAATCAGCTGTCTTGCACGGCAGGAGGGCGGCCTGCGTCCCTCCAACTGTAGGCGGGAATGGCTGTCTTACTAGGCCGTAGAAAGCGACAAGGTGTGGGGTAAGGTTTCTCTCTCTACTTCTCACACCGTTTGCCTTTTCAAGTGTGTAAATGCCCAAAGTACAACCTAAACAAAGCAATCATAAATCTAAAAAGCACATTCATTTCTCCAAGTGGTGCTTGTAATGCGTCGCCAAAAATATTTTCCACCCAGTAAAAAAACTTTCATTACATCTAAGGCGTCACTATAGTAGTTTAAAGTGCAAAATTAAAAACATAGCTATGGCAGACAGCAAAACAAGTCTGTCATCACTCATAAAATGGGCAGAAGTTGCTTAAACACGGCTCTCCGCTTCGCAAAGTTAAATCTTATGTACGGATATTAAACATTTCGTTATAGTTCGCATAGCCAAGTATTAACTTCGCTTTTCCACTTAGCTGCTACTCCGCTTAGACATAACCCTCGTCAGGTGCCTGTTGCAGTTCTTGCAGCCTCGATTGAAGTCTGGTGATCGGTGGATGTGGCCTCGTGTACCCTAGTTCACTTCTGGAACGTGGCGTATCTGGCGGGACATAATTTGGATCTATCCTCTGCGATCCAGGGGGATTTAAAGAGTAGGGCTAGGTAGCAGCGGTGTCCATTAGATGTGGAGTTTTTCGATTAATGTTCCAGGGACCGGTTGCCGGTTGTCAACCTGGGATGCGGGAATCGTTAGAAGACCGGATGCGAGTACAGGTGGCTCGTCCTCTTCTGGCTCCAGTCGTCTTTGTCCGCTGCCTCCTGTAACATATATTCTTCTCGTTAGCCTTCCAAATTCCCATATTATAGGCCCTTTTTAGTCTATTGACGTGCACTACAAATTCTTTACCTTGCAAATTCATGATGCAATAATCCAACTTTGACAAGCGTGTCACAAATTTATAAGGTCCAGCCCATTGTGTCCAAAATTTAGAACTATGTTCAGGTTTCTTAGCGGGCCTAAACAAATACACGATGTCTTCTGGTTTGAAATTCCTCTCCGTGGTCTTTCGATCAAATACGTTGTGTTGGTCACATGCGACTTATAACTATTCTCGCGGACCAAATTGTAGGTGACTTAAGAGTGGACTTCAAATTTTACACCTTATGTGAGTACCCTTTCTCTCTAACGTCAGGCGTTAACTTCGGTCTGAGGTCGTGTGATGTTGGCAAAATCATCTCTCTGCCATGTAACATATGATGTGGGCTCTACCACTCGTGTCAGGTGGAGTGGCTTTATGTGTTATCAGAATGGAACGAGAGTATCCCAGTTCGTACACGATGAGTTCACATAGTGGCTCAATCCCTGATTCATGATCTTGTGATACCGCTCAATTGTACCGTTAGCGCATGGGTGGTATGCTGATTAGTTCATCTGCTATACTCCCGAAATTTTACAAGGCTCTTTGAAAAACACTGATGTGTATAACCGTCCCTGATCGGTCACAAATTCCTAATCTGTGCCATATCTTGCGATCAAATGATTCGCGTAGGCCCTCGCACATGTTTCGGTTGTCATTTAACTTATAGGTATTGCTTCTACGTACCTGGTGCAATGATCAATAATAGTGAAGATATACTTGTTTTTGCTCGGTGTAAGAGAGTATGGTCAACAGATGTCCATTGAAGTAATTTCAAAAGGAGAATTGGGTTGTCGAACTTCGCCTAGCGTGCTGTGTATTCACACCCTTGTTTTCTCCTCTGACACTCATCACACTACCTGACGTAATGTCCCACGTATTGTCTCATTCCTGACCAAATGTAACGTATACACAAAATTTATAGTGTTCGTTTTCGTCCTGAATGTGCCGCAAAAATGGGATCATGATTCAAGGCTATCATATCCCCAACCAAATTCTTGGCGACTACTAGCTGATTTTCCCGTTCTTTCGCCTCCTATATGTCTCCTTCTTCGTCATAAAAATACTCCGACTTTCCCTTGGGGTGTTCTACTTCTAGGGTATTACAAAACTTGTCGGTTTCCTGCTCTGCTCGAGCTAAATCTTTAGAAAGGGTTTGGTTAGTGGTCACAGTTTGCAAATGGCGACTTAAAGCATTAACATGCCTTTTTTAGTTCCTGCTCGATGTTCTACATCAAAATCAAACTCCGCTAGGCGTAAACTCCAAAGCATCAGCCTGATATTATTATCCGCAAGCTTGTAGATGTAAGTTAGCGCTGAATGATCTATTCGGACCATGAACTTCTTCTGTACAGATAGCATCTGAAATGTTTAGTTGCCCATGTTACTACCAATATCTGGGCTTCTGTTGCTGCGTAAATTTGCTCAGCTTTGTTCATTTGACTACTAGCGAAAACTATGGGGCGTTCCACGCCATCTAGCACCTGTGACAAAATTGCGGCTACTGCTACCTTCAATGCATCTGTTGTCAAAATAAACTTGTTAAAATCTGAGTAGGCTAAAACTCGCTCTGAACACAAAATTTCTTTCAACTTCTTAAAAGCTGCCTGTTGAAGACCTTCCCACTTGAACTGGACGTCCCTCATTATCAGTTGTCAGCGGTTTGGCTATTTCCACGAACTTGGGAACTAAACGTCTGTAAAATGACGCTAATCCCTTGAAAGGATTTTACATCTTTCGCATTATTAGATACTCGGTACTCCCGTGCTGCCTTCGCTTTGTCACGAGAGGTTGCAATAACATCTCGTGACATTTAATAACTCATATATTGCACTTGTGGTTGCGCAAATACACATTTTCCTGCCTGCAACTGTAAGTTTGCTTTCTCAAAGCGTTGTAGCACATACTGTAGTTTGCGTGCGTGCTCCTCAATAGTGTCCGAAAACACGATCACGTCATCAATGAAAACCCAACATTCTGTCCCGGTTAGGTTACTCAAAACTACGCCAATTAGACTCTGAAAACTGGCGGGACTGTTAGACAACCCGTAAGGAAATCTGTGGAAATGATAGTGCCCTGACGGTGTCGAAAAGCCATCCTCATTTTGTCCTCTTTAGCTATCTTTATCTGCCAAAACCCTAAATAATAATCTATGACAGAAAACTAATGCTCCCCTGCAGTGTCGAAACTGTTTCCTCGAACACAGGGAGGGGTGGGTGGGTGCCACCGCATTCAGTGCGCGAAAATCAACGCAAAATCGATATTTTGGCTTTCCATCCTGAGATTTATTTGACACTAATATCGCTGGGGCTGCAATGTGCTTTCCTCAGTAACTCCCTTATTCAGCATTTTCTGAATCTGATCTTCCATTTCCCTTCTGAGGGCAAACGGTACTCTGTATGGGGATTTCCTTATTGGTTTTGCATATCCGGTTACAATTTTATGCTCTGCCAAATCGGTACCCTAGAAGACTATAATACAATTAATACGTTTCCTGTTATTTCCAGCAGTGGAGTTTCGAATTTAGAGATTGCGTAGGGACACACAAGCGTGTTCGTTCGTAGTTTGTGTGCAAAATGGAGTATGATAACCTAGCAAGCAGAAAAGTGATTAACAGAAGGTAGAATATTCTTTGAAAGGACTGTGTATGCTGTAGTCACACCCTTACGGATACACGCTTCAATTTTTACACCAAACGTTAATGAGTAGTTGCAGCTTATTGATAGTGTTGAGTTTCATGTTTCTACGTACACAGAAAAAAGGATGAGTTATCCATAGAATATCGCAGAGTTCCTCAAGCTGGAAAGGTTACTTTTCTCGAGAGATGTGCAACTGTAATACATGAAGTACTTGTGATGTGAAACAAGAAAAGTGCTAAGGTTACAGATAGGACCGCCTTTAACTCTATTCAGCCCTAGGCGGGGCTGAGAGTTGCTTTCCTCGTCCACGGTCAGCGTCATATACTTAAACTATAAAAATGCCTTTTATGATGCCCTTAGTGTGAGTGAGTGACACCCTGCTTGCCGTGGTTACGGTTTGTGATTGAGTCGCATATGAGTTTCCACGGTTGCGATATACCTTGGTTTCCCAGTGACGTCACAATCAGAAGGAACATGATGAAAAATGGGGAGAATTAATGTGGGACTATTACTCTAGTAATCGTAATGATAGACTTTCATGTCAATTTTTGGAAGTTCCGTCAAGTGACCCCCATCCCCCGCCGCGCCGCCGAAACATGCTGCTCTAAGAGGCCGTATAATTCCCTAGTGAGTTGAGCAGAGGCCAGTTACAGACGGTAACCAGAGTCAGTTTCACTTTATGACGACATGAAGGAAACCCCGAAGAGAAGAAACGGCAAGATTACAGATGACTTCTTCTGCTAAGCCGAATAACTACTTTTCTTTGTAATTATGGATCATAATGTAACTGTGACGATCTGTAGGGTCTTATACAAATTGTTGATTGCTACTGGGTTGGAATTGCGGGTTCTGACATCGCACATGCAAGTGTGGTTGTGCACAGAAAGTGTCAGAAGTTAGTGCATACAACATGAAATGGAACCAAATATCATACAGCGTGCATTATAAAGCACAGAGAGTGATAAGTTAACTTACACTAATTGAAGCACGTGTCTGTACATATATTCAGTTACTTTAGTCATTTCAAAAATTAACTTCTTATAGGTAAACATTGCATGTAAACTGAAATTTCCAACTATGAGATAGAACTACTTTTCGTGAAATTTGATGTTTTCAAAAAAGAGATTGTGCAAATTAACTTACTGTCTGCACTATGACGTCAACTAGTGTGATATGTATTTGTCAGGCCACACGCCGTCGTTTGCCTTTGGATTAATCTGAAATGCGGTTTTATTACAGAGCTCAGCGTGTTAATCTGTCATAACTAATCTGAAATGCGGTTTTTTTTTACGGAACTCAGCGCTTTAATCTGCCATGATTATAAGAAACACGCGATAGGAGGCTTTGTGTCCACAGCGCGTTGTGTATGTTGAAGCAGGCGGTAAAACATTACACACTGTGAACTGAAGGCTTAACGTAGAAATGGAGTAGAGCTTTGTATTAATTATTTTAGTATCAAGAAGACGGACCACTAAATTTGTTTTTGTAATACCTGTCACTTGTGGCACATGAGACATTAAAATTTTAGTCGGTTTATCTGCAATGGCGAGCTATTCGTAGATGGGGAGATCTGTTAAAAGCGATCTTAAATAAATACGATAAAGTTAAAAGTATAGTTTATCTTTTGGTTGCCATGAAGGCGTATGGGGAGTGGAAGTATAGCTCCAGCCATTCCTAACCTCAGTACTGGACGGAGATGAGTGGTGGTCAGCGTCTCACGTCGGCCGCTGTACCCACGGGGAAAGCGCCCCCCCCCCTCCACTTCCTTGGCGATTGAATGTGAGGCTGTGTGGGCCTCAGAGCCCTTCTGGACGTTTCGGAGAAAATATCTCTTGTTTCAGCCGGGAATGGAACAAAGTACTAGGGTACGGAATGGATTGAACTAGTTGGGATGTGATATGATATACAAGTATTTGTTAACTGCAGTTACGTTGACACCCGGTGGCAGCAGTACAGTACACATTTACACACAAACAATACACAGAACAACACAGTTGACTGATTGGGAATTGTGCGGGCAGTGCCCTGTCTTTGCGAGTTATGCCCTGGCATTTGCCTAACAACTGACGGAAAAGCACGGAGAAACCTCAGTCAGTAGACGAAGTGTGATGTTGTCTAATGCAGACGGAACTGGGACGCCACTTTACGTACAATCTTGCAACCATTTTTGTCTGTCCGCATTATTTTAACCTTCCCTCCAGGCTGTGTATCATGGTGTTTGTTCTTCAGTAGCGAGAAAATTTCTGAGTCCGTATTTTGGCATTAGTGTTAGTGGCCTGATTGCAGATTAAGAAGAATGTGCAAGCAGATGACAAAGGAGGACGAAACATGGCAATGTCATATTTCACAGCAACGTCACGTTTCGCTGTCAAGTCGTGAGATGTTCGTCACTGTCATGGAGATACGAGTGCTGTTTGTTCCTTCCGTGAATTGGAGAAGGAGCTAGTTTCTGACTATGGTCAGAATCAGAAAATATCCCCACCAGTTCAGAGACGTTTGTTTTTACCACAGTTTCCACTGGATACGTAGTGATATATGTGGACATTTTTGACAGTTTGAAGTTGTATTGAAAACCTGCAGTGTGGAATTAAAAACATTTCCACCCGTTTAGTCGCCGGCACTAAGCAACAACAAGGGGGGGGGGGGGGGGGGGGGGTTTTTTTTGGATTTGGGAGAGGGGCCCCAAAATATGCCAACAAAAAACTTTTTTTTTTTTTAAAT
>Ga0123357_10010223_pt1 | contig 11918 bp, 6 predicted proteins | sample TergutEmb28metaG_FD_89873 | JGI IMG/M metagenome (GOLD analysis project Ga0123357, IMG submission 89873) | Embiratermes neotenicus P4 segment gut microbial communities from Petit-Saut dam, French Guiana - Emb289 P4 | ecosystem: Host-associated > Arthropoda: Insects > Digestive system > Gut ...
ACGGCACAGGATGGTGGTAAGGTTGTCAGCCTTACGCACCGGCCGCCTTTACCCCCAGGAAATACTCCTGGTACTCATTTCTGTTAGAGGCTGAGTCGACCCCAGGACCATAGTGCGATCGGAGGGATTTTATGTCAATGAAAATTCCAATGACATCAGCTGGGATCGAACCAGCGACCTTCCGATTTATAGCGCAGCACCTTAACCACTGCGCTACCGCGGCCCCATTTGGAAATATTTACACACTCTTAATTTGGCCCTAGATGAAGTTAAATAGGGCCTAAGTCAGCTTTAGGCCCCAGACGTGTTTTCGGCGCTGTAAGAGGGCGCTCGGACTCCGGTCATTTTGGACTTGGTCGTCGTACAGTGGGCATGGTTGAATGGTAGCCCTAATATTTTTAGAAATTCAGTTTTAGGACCTGACTAACAGAGACCTTACATGAGATCCGACTTTATCACAGCAGTGCATATTAACACCTTAAAGCCTACCAGTTTCATAGATCCTGCGTTTTGCCCACAGAGTACATTTGTGGTTTGTAAGGACTATTCAACTGTGCAGCTTTAAGTGATTGACCTTGTACCCCAGACGTATTGATTTAATTCGCGTTACGAACCAAACCTTTGAACTTAATTCACGTTAACCTTAACCTTTAAAGGCTTAACATTACGGGCTTCCGGAATGATCCGCAATTTATATATAGGCCTATACGGACGGAAGAATTAAATTTCTGTCGTTCTGTCACCACAGGAAACAAGTCTTATAGTTATGGATAGAAATGACCGGTGGCAATAATTGCCAAAAAAAATCTGTCCTTATGAAGTCGCCAAGAGGTGCTGATACTTCGGTCGGTATCGCAGTCATGACCTTTGCTGATAAATATTATCTCTGGGTAGCAGCATCCCACAATCATACTTGTTGTCATTCAAGAAATTTCAATTCATGGCGTATATATTCAGCGAATCTGCGATTTTGCACATTCCCTTAAACTTTTGACGCTTAACGACCCCTATAGTGGTCGTACCGCACCGCTAATCTCTAAACTTTTCATTTTATATATTTATTCAACAATTAAAGGTACTGAATATTTCAAACATGGTATATAATCTCCGTTTTTTTCTCTTCGAAATGCAGTTTGTTTCATAATTCTAACTATTTGGTTCCTGTTTTATTCACATTTTATATACAGGGTGTGCTAAAATTTAAAAAAATAATTCCGGTGCCAAAAGGTTAAAGGCTATAATGTGTTACATTGTGTCAGTGGAAGCTTTATATGTGGAAATACGTAGCTGTTTTTGGGAAATATCAAGTATTCCAGTTAAAAGTTCGGTAGGCTATGTACTATTCCTCACATAAAATTTCCCATTTAAATAACATATTCTTTTTCCGAGGCTCTCAAAATGAAACTGGAATTTAATATACACCTTGAAGTCATGTAATACAGTTGAGGTTCAGCTGAACGCGTCATTAATATCAGAACTAAAATAACGCGAGTGTTCGGCTTTACGCCCGACCTGCTTTTGTCCCGACGGAAAAACATCTGTACGCATTTGATAGGGGGTGGGTGATCCTCTGTACATTGCGTGACGCTGTGGAGAAGACACATATATTTGCTGCAGCCGGTAGTTGGAGCCAGATCCCTTACTCGTCCAGCCCATGTTCAAAGACAGAGGAGTGAATATTTTAATTAACTTCGTACAGCAAATTCCTTCTAGACGGAAGTCATTCAGGCGGTCACAAAATTCCCTTCCTTTCATGAAATTCCGCAAGAACCCTATACTGACAAACACGAGCGTCCATATCATCTCCTTACTATAAAACCTCCTGTAAATATATTGCCATAAAACCACGGCGTGTTATTTCACTGCCGTCATTTGCCACGTTAACGCGTTTCTAATCTGTAAATCAGTTTTACTTTAACTTACCAGGCTCGCATTATTATAAACCTTGAACAATAGGAAGTATGTAAATTGCTGTTAAACTTTCTGTTGCTTATGCTTCTTATTTGTAACACTGCAGTTGCATTCAATAGCTATTTTGCCAAGAGTATTAAAGCAATGCATACGTGTGTATTTCTGAGGAAACTTTACTACAAACCCTGTGCATAAAACACGGAGCTCCAACATACGCAGGTCACGCCACAAATATTCAGTGCAGTGTGCTCACTTGGAGAATACAGCATACAAGAAAATCAAGCATTACTGGAATGCTTTCATTCCTTCAGAATAAACAGAGTTGCGTAGATGTTTGAAATTTGATTTTATATAATAATTATATATATACATATATATACATGGATCCGCGCATCGTGAATCGAATTTAATAATTGTCCAACAAGCTGCGACTTATTCATTTTATTACATTACTGTATGCAGCTCTACATATTTCGGGTATTGACACCCATCATCAGGAGCTGGTACAGCTGTAATTACAGCTTTTGGTATTGATTAACTGGATCTACTGCCATCCGCTCTTGTTGTTGAGTTGGAACTGATTCATGAATCAGTTCCAACTCAATAACAAGAGCGGATGGCAGTAGATCCGTTTAATCAATACCAGAAGCTGTAATTACAGCTGTACGAGCTCCTGATGATGGGTGTCAATGCCCGAAACATGTAGAGCTGCATACAGAAATGTAATAAAATGAATAAGTCGCATCTTGTTGGACAATTATTAAATTTGAATTTTATATAACAACTGTGTACTCTAAGTTGAAAGCACCCTTTATATACCGAATTTTAATTGTATGGTTTTGTATATGCACGAGTTGCATTGTATGAGGACATACTTATTGCCATATGCGTTCCTTGTAACTATGTTTCTTCCTGATTATCGCCGATATATGGAGAAGCTTATAATAATGTGTAATGGCATTGTTAACAAAAACCATGGTGTGTTTATGTGTATTTTTTAATAATTGACTAATAGGCGGAAATTAAGGAATATACTACCAGTCCGAGGATGTTTGACAGGGAAGTGTTGAGGAAAATATTTGGTCTCAGAGAGTGGTAGCAACAGGAGAATGGGGAAAACTACACACTGAGGAGCTTCACAGTTATTCGTTTCACGTAATATTATTGAGATCAGAAAATCAGAGATTTGGGGGGTGAGAGTGCGTTAAGTGAGCAGGCCTGAAATAAGATATGGTCACAAAATTCCCTTGAAGACCTAAAGGCAAGCCTGTATGTAGGAAGTGAATATTAGTAAGGAGGCTAAACAAATTGCCCATTGGGTTTTCACGGTATGTGTTCTACAACAAATATTATTACGGTGCCCAGGTCAAGGCGAATGAGATGGACAAGACATGTAGCTCGCAGAGGAGCGGTGAGAAATGAATACAAATTATCAGTAGAAAACATGAACGTATATATGGAATGCAATTTTTCAACCTCAAAGTTTTGGAATAACATGTGGCCTGAGGTTTGTTTAATATGCACGACCGTATGGTAAAGTACTTTGTTGTCTTTTACAGGCTATTTAGCCCTTTAAACCTCGAGATTAACGTGAAATATAATTGAATATTTAGCCCGGCACATGCAGTAAACAACGCTTCTCCGTTATAAAAACCTATCAGTTAGCGCTCTTTGTTCTGATGTCCATATAAAGCACACAAATACAATGTGCTGGCAGAGTACATAATATGTCAATGTTAAACCTGTGGTACATCCACTAACCCGTAGGCTTTAAAATGTTGTCATTAAACCGACAGCAGCAACACTCACGATCGAAGTGCATCTTTCAGCCAGACCACTTAAATACCCTATCAGCTGTCACAGTCCAATACATGTCTGGTTTTTACAGTGATGAATTATTCGCTAGTACTCTCGTCTATATTTCAGTACATTATTTGTATTAAGGATACCGAAATGATGATAAGATACAACCATCTTCTTCTGGAAGTTAATGGGTTCTCCACGTTGGCCATCACTCAGATAATAGCGTATGGTCAGTTATAATCTAATCTAACTCGGTTATGTGTATACTCGTATTTTATAACAATAGAAATACGAACTGACAGGAGTATAAAAATTTTCCTTTCTTTATAGTCAGGAGTCTATTTTTGTGAAGCTTGTAACTACAGTTACCATTTTGTTTCTGCTTTATGAAACCTTAAATACTGGCCATACTTACGCAAATTTGTTTCAGTGCAATGTCGTAAGCGTGTTTTTGTTTACTTTTTGGGTAAGACTAAAAATACTGTCATACACTAGACCCCTGAATTACAACGGCTCGGCTTGAGATCCTCTGCTTCCGTGACGTTATGATAGTACAAAACACCCAGAATGAAGATAAAAATCTTATATTCGGCCAGTGCATGCATAGACGTAACTTGGTTAATTTGACATTAGGATGGTGGCCGGAGGGGGGGGGGGGGGGGGCAATTGAAACAAGGATGTTAAGAACTTTAATTTGCATGGGAATCAAGTTAGGAAGATAGAGAAAATTAAATGCAGGTTTTTCGTTTTTTCTCTCTTTACCCCAACAAAATAATCGTTTAAATTTATCTATGTTCCACTCTTCACCTCAGTAGCAAAGAAATTATTCTTTGTGAAAGAAGTTGAAGGGGCATTTGGCCCTCCTTGCCCCCCCCCCCCCTAATTTACACCTATGAGTACATACATAAAAGCTTCTCAGGATCTAGATTTTCAACTGAATCTCCCAACACTCAGTGGATTCTACTCAGGTCTCAAGTGAATCCTCCCAAACTAGTTCTGCGCTATATTGTAAAGAGTTAAAATTCTTATGAATCAGATGACCCAGCTCCTTCGCCATCGGAATTTATTAAATAAAACCCCTCCTCTGAACTGCTGCAGATGAAGAAACTTCTTGAATGAAAATTTTTATAGTGTGCTAGGTGTGCTAGGTGTGCGTCGTATGCTGCGTAGCAGCATACGACGCACACCTAGCCAACTAAAATCTCTACATCAGATTCCTACACAATATGATATGCTGCCACAACACCTTTTTTACAAAAACGAACTAAATCGTGAATATGTAATAACTTTAACAAGGGACGACGAAACTCTCTGATGATGATCTGAAAAGATCGAAACATGTCGGAATGGTTTTAAGTGTTTTAAAGTGTTTTAAGTGAAAGTTATAAAGGTGCATTTGTTGGTTAATAATTGAAGTGATCTTTGGAATCATTCGTATAATAGAACCAACAAGATACAGTATTTCTCAACCTTATTTTGACATACAACTCTACTTGTTTCGGACAGACTTACAGTCCATCATCAGGAGGCTTGATACTGTACTCACAGCAACTGTTATTTGTCATACTAGTTATGTTGACTGTCTGGTAGCGAGGTCAGGATGGAACATGTAGAGTTGTGTATCAAAATAAAGTTGAGAAACAGCGCATCTTGTGGGCTCCTATTATACGAATATATCACGATGGACGGTCCTCGGAAGGTCAAATCCTTGGAATCAGTTCACAAGTCGATACATCGTAAGTACTATATGATGTTAATTATGCAGGAAGGTAATGCAGCAGTTTCTGCAGTAGAATCAATAGCAGTTATACAGAGGAGCAGCGTATTTCGCACGATACTGCAAGTCCCCCCACTTGTGACTGATAGGAGAGTGCAGATAGGTATATATATGTATGTATGTATTTGCATTGAGGAGAGACAGGCTCAGTTCTGTGTTCAAGTCGTAAGTGTGTCAGAAGTGTTTCACTTTCATAAGCCCATGCGCCTTTCTCGCCAGTAGTGCCAGAGGAACATTACAGCCTTGTAAACTATTTTCTGAATACGCTGTAACGTTTGTTTTGTTTTTAGATTCTTTTCATTTCCGAGTATATCTTCCATAGTGATTCAGCATTAAGTGTCAACGGCTAGTCTACCATGCAGGTAAGTTATTGTGAAGAAGAAACTGTCTCTTTGTTTCGTTGTTATTTCTACTACTACTACTACTACTACTAGTGCCACAACCTCGACTCCAGCCTGAAGATATGAGAAACTCAGAATGAATAATTCATTATTTATATATTTGCTTTTTTAAAGTTTGACGAAAGATTAAAATAAATCAGTTATTCTAAAGATTCTTCACCAGAAATATTCCTATAGAAACTCAAGGCTTCCCATTTTCTGTAGTACTTGACCGTTGTGACTATATCTACATATTATGCTCTTCAACCACCTTATTTTAACAATGATAACAATAATAATACAATTATTATTATTATTATTAAATCTTTTTGATGTAAGACTTACTGTTGTGTTTACACCCAATGCCAATTTTTTTTTGTCTTATAGCTGCTTTTCGGTTTGAATTCAAGCCATAGGAAATGTGTACAAAAGTATATACGAAAGAATATCAAAAAGATATTAATGGCATATTGTTGTAGTAAATGAGCTGTTATTTGTAGCGTGACTTTGTGTACTGCGTAGTTTCTACGTGAAGCTGAGGTTCACAGTTGGATCTAGTGCTACTAGTGATTAGGACTGTGGTGATGATGACGAAGGAGGTGATGGTGGTGGTGGTGGTGTTGGTAGTGGTTTTGGTGAGGTGGATGACGGTCGTGATGATTTGAGGATTCATATCTTATGGAATTTGATACTATGTCGTTGGATGAGTGATTCCGACATTTCGAAGGATAGCTTTGAAATATCGATGCAGGGTAATATGCCGGGCAACCTAATTCTCAGAAACAAAGCCGTGAGGTCCTCAAACCTCTCAATATTTTCTGTATTATATAAAAGTAAAGTAGGTCTCAACACCGTCTTTTGAAATACAATAGAATGTCATTTTGATGTTCCTCTGGTGTTCGCCTGACAATAGCTAGTATTAAAGAAGAAATATGTAGCTAAAAACATATCAGTTCATTTTATTAACGAAGTTGCGTTAGAGTGACATGCTAGTGTGTTCTGTACTCGTATATTGTTAGGTGTTGGGATATGAAGTAAAAAGAGCCTTATGGGCAGACCATGTCCATCTGTCCGTTACTTGGGGAACAAAACCGTTTGTCGGATCTTCGAAGAATTCAGTATCGGAATTCTTTACAGTAATTTGCATGACACGAATAAGTTTCGTAAACTTTGGCCCAGTTACAGTTACACTTAAGTGAAGGGTTAACAAGAATTTCTACTCCTATTTTCCACATTTGCTGAACGATCTGAATGAAATCTGGTTTAGAAAATTTCCCCGTGCTGCCGTGTAGCACGTACAAGTGGTATTTAAATCTGTGACGTAAAAGCTGTAGTTCATTTATGCTGTAAATGAAATGTTACACATTTTCTACATTTTTCGACCGATTTTAATAAAATTCGTAAAAATCTCCGTAAGTCGTCTTTGAGCAAAGAATGAATTCGGCGAAAATCAGTTCAGTGCTGGCATACTATAGTTAAGGGAGTCAGTAAAATTCCTTATAAGAGATCCGAAAATAATTCTGTCAATCATTTGTGAATAATCGTAAAAGTGGGCGCAAGAAACACCATAATTTTTATGGGCTTAAATTAAAGTGAACTTTCCTCATGTACCGTGAAGTCTGTGGTATTTATAATGCCAAGAACATCTTAACAAACATCACGAAGTACATAATGCACATTCTTGTTCATTGTTAATTTATTCTGCATTGCCGGTAGTCAGATTAATCAAAACGAAAAGCACATCAGATATTTGATTTTCTTAATGGACCACCGCAGTTGTTTTCCTATCGCAGATTTTTCTCCGAATTTCTTTTACGTCTCTTTCGTAAGATGTTTTAATACCATTACACACAACACACACACACACACACACACACACAAATAATAATTGAAGTTACATGATTGAAACAGAAGGAAATAAACCTGCATTATTTTGTTTCCAGATTTATTTTGTATATTGCTCTATGGAATCCGAATTTGGTGGCAGCTGCCGTTAACGTGGTTTGGGTTATTTTAATTTAGTTGCGTTGGATTTTATAAGCACACATAAAACATGCATTTTGACTAATAACATCGTGCTGAGCGTTTGTGTTCACCCTGCCCAATTTACCGTTCATAATTACCACGCAAAATGAAACGTCAGATAACCTCTTAAGATAATAAACTGACTCACGGGTTTCCAACTTTTTTGGGTGGAAAAGGGTGAATAGCCACAACCGGTTTGGGCTTGATCGCGAACAGCACGTTGAAAAATCGTAATAAGTGCGTACATTATCGAATAAATTGTGTAATTTTTACAGTACATAGGCCTATATTATTTACAAATGTGGCTACGGAACTTACATCGTGTCTGGCCGCGGTTTTGACGCCCATGAACTAATCAATGAAGCCAAGACCTTTGTAGGCCAATAGTTTCTCAGGTAGCCAAGAAATTCTCCTATTTTATGAAAGCCGAGAGTTCATTACCGTGTTTACAAAAGCCAACGTCTTGTTTTAATAAAGCACAAAGCTTCGAGAATGGCATCTATTTCTGTTCTCTGGTAAAATTGTGACTTTTCCAATTGAGTTGGACCCTGTAGTAAGGGGTAAGTCTAGTGACTGAATACTGCCTTTTGTTTCGAACCAAAATCAGTATTTGCCCCTGCATCCTTTCATCTCAGGACGAAAAGAGGTCCAATTGAGAGCAGGGTACTTTTTTTGAACAGGCTGTAAAGATATAGGTATATTTGCCCTATGTACAGCATGAAAGCATACAGGGGGAGTAGAGGTGGAACTCCACTTGTTCTTAACCTCAGCACTGGATGGAGACAAGTGGCCAGCTTCACTCTCCAGTCTCCATACCGCTTTCCGCCGTGGATAACTCAGTCATTATAGTGACATGGAATACAGGCTGGACGATCAGGGTTCGGTCGCCAGCAGAAGCAGATATTTTTCTCTGCCCCTAAATATCCAGATCGGCTCTGGGAACCTTCTAACCTCCCATTTAATAGGTACCGATTGTTTCCCCCCACCCACCCGGGGATAAAGCAGCCGTGACGTGAAGCTTACAACTGACCTCCATTTAGTGTCGAGGTTAAGACTGATTAGAGGTACTGTCAGACTGGTTCCCTGGTCTGTCTTTATGCTATGGACAGCGACAAATGTATTAATATTTTCTGAACACTAAACGCTAGACAAGTCCATACAATAAGTAATCCGCAGTTCAATATACCGTAATCAGAACCCCTTACAATTGACTCCAATCTACAATTTCACATTTTGATTCATTAATGTCCATTTTAATATTATTTCTACAACCTACACCAAGTCTTCCAACTGGTCTCGTCACTTTGCTTTCCGATTAAATCAGCAGTTCAAAGTCTGGGGTAGACGCAACCCCTGGGGGTACGATAAACTCTTTCTGAGGGTGCACGAAAAGCCAAAATTTTCTTAATTTAACCGTGAAATTAATATCGATATTGAATTGTATCTTTTATTTTATAGTTCTCTTAAGTTAAGGGCGCGACCTACTTTAGCGATGTTTGATGTGGGGTCGAGAACGAGGCGCGAGCTGCTTTTGGACTGGGAGCCGCTGGACCGAACTTCGTATTTGACGCCGCTCCCTTTCGTGCGACATTCGAGTAACACATAGCTGTAAATTACTAATGAGTACTGTCGGCGCACTGCGCGCGTGTGAGCACAGTTGTGGCAAATCGCTGCAGTAGGAATTCAGGTTGTCTGGAAACTCCTGCCGCATATAGGATAACATGTCCTGCAGCAGACAGCACATTCCTCGACGGCAGTCCGCACAGCTGTTGATGTTATCTATAAACTGGCAGTTTGTATAACGTCAACATTTGCCACTACGTCACGCGGCTGCGTCAGCAAAAATATTGAAGTTAATTCACGGGGAGTCTGCCACACTGCTGTGACATGCTGATCAAGGCGGTCGATTATAAGCAGATCCCTTTAAGTGGTTCCGGTTCAGAAAACTGTAATACGAGTCGTTGTAGTCTGAAAGTTAGTATCTAGATGCACCATAATAAGGGATTATGTTAATAGGAATTCCACAATAACGTCAACGTAAATCTAAAATCAATGTTTTAGTGCCTTGTTTAACGACCATGACAATTACTGAGATTAATTATACGTACAGCTTCCGCGATAGGCGAATGAGTATGAAACAGTGGTTGAATCATGGTGACAAGGATGAACCGGAGTATTTGGAGAAAAACTTGTCCCAATGCCACTTTTTGCTCCATGAATCCCACATGGACTGGTCTGGAATTGAACCCGGGTCTCCGCGGGGAGAGACCGGCAACTACCCCCCTGAGTCACACAGCCAAAATAGGGTTATTTAAGAGTAAATCTTGTTTCAATTATTACCCATAGCATCTGCCTGCTGCGTGAATACTATATACGTTTTGAGCCCAACCTTATACTAACGTGCTTGGTGACCTAAATAGCCTAAGTTTATGGTTGTAAAAGTGGCCTCTTAAGACTATTTTCTGACAAAGGCTAAGTTTTGAGAACAAAGTGCTGCAGAGCATGTTCGCATCTAAGTAGGGTGAAACTTTTGTGTTGACTGTTCTGTACTCACCCCAACATAATCAGTTTAACGCATGAAGTTAGACTGATGTTATCATAATTGTGTAAATGTCTCTGGTGTGAAGTACAGTATCGTGTTGTTTGTGACTATATGTACAGTATCGTGTTGTTTGTGACTATATGTACAGTATCGTGTTGTTTGTGACTATATGTACCAGAGTGAACTCTCCCCCGGGGAAAATTCGGGGCTTGAACTTAACCCACACACCTCCATACAATGTCAAGATTAAGAATATGTGGAACGCACCTCCATTCTGCAGCATGTTTTAATAGCATGAAGTTCAGTTAAGCACAGGGATAACTGGCGTGTACCTTTGCAGTACCCTATTTTGATACAAATGTCTGGTGATACATACCCAATGAACTGGGCTCCACTAAAGCCCTGCACTTCTATTCTTCGGGTATTTGGTTCAAACGTCGTGTCTCAGTCTTTCCAAATTAATGATAATATAATACCTTTAACGGTGTATGATCGTCTCCCTTCCATCTCCTTCCCCACTCACCGGTACTGATCTTCTGCCCATCACATTCTGTCATGCAGCCAGTTCTTCGCATTTAGAACGTCATTATTAAGTAATAACCAGAGAAATAAATTGTCGCAAATTATTACGTGTAACGTAACGGGATGACGAAATTAAAATTTTCATGAAGTAACCCAAGAATAAATTAGAATCAATCAGAAGTGGTGCATACGAAGAGCGCCAGCTCATGATTATAAGAAAGTTGCGCCTCAACTTCTCCGTTGTGGAGCAGCGTGATTGCTTGGCCTTGCAACTGGCGACCCTTGACACGAATTAAGAATACTCACGGAAATGTCGACCTCTCCTTGACGCATGGAGAGTCGACAGGACTTCATGTGTGTCGAAACTGTAGAGTTCTTGTCTTTAACCACTTTGTAGGCATTTAAGAACTAGCCAGAGGCAGGCAGTGTAGTCCCTAGGCAAGCCATGAAGGCATGAAGGGGACTGAGGGTGTAACTCCACTCGTTCTTAATCTCGGCTCTAAGGAGGTAAGTGGTGGCCAGCCTCACGCCCTGACCGCGTTGATGCCGGGGATATAGCTTCCGAGACTCACTGAATAGGAAGCTGGTTGGGCCTCAGGAGCGGTCTGGACGTTCTGGAGAGGAGAAAAATTATTGCTCTTGAAGGAATTCGAACCCCGCATCGTTAGTCTAGTTAATACACAGAATATCAATAAAAACATTCGATTTTATAAGACCTTAAAATCGGTTGTGACACTGTTGAGCGAAATTCTGTTTGCCATTTCATATTAATGTCGCTGAAATATTGTTGTTTCTTTCCAAAAAATGACACAAATTGTTTGCCAAATTACGTGCTTTGTTTGGTACTGTACTATATATTGACATGAACAGTTGTTTGGTACTGTACTATATATTGACATGAACAGTTGTTTGGTACTGTACTATATATTGACATGAACAGTTGTTTGGTACTGTACTA
>Ga0123357_10010224_pt1 | contig 11918 bp, 11 predicted proteins | sample TergutEmb28metaG_FD_89873 | JGI IMG/M metagenome (GOLD analysis project Ga0123357, IMG submission 89873) | Embiratermes neotenicus P4 segment gut microbial communities from Petit-Saut dam, French Guiana - Emb289 P4 | ecosystem: Host-associated > Arthropoda: Insects > Digestive system > Gut ...
CTAACTGGTCTGCAGCTAGTCAAGAAACTCCCCGCATTTCACGGAACCCGAAGGTTCATTACCGCACTCACAAGCGTCCGCCACCTGTCTCTATTCTGGGCCAGCCCAATCCAGTCCATATACCCACATCCCACCTCCTGGGGATCCATCCTAATATTATCCACCCATCTACGCCTAGGTCTCCCCAGTGGTTTCCCCAAATTATTATTATTATTATTAATCGGAACTTGTGCACTGAAGCCTGCATGTTAATAAATAACCAATGAATTGGGCTATTATTATTATTATTATTATTATTACTTATCGCAAACCTTATAAAAAGGTACGAGGGAATTGATTCAAAATACCCTGTCTCATATAGTGATACAGATCTAGCAGAATTTAAGTCTTTAAATGTTCTGGTATCCGTGGACTCTATTAACAAATAGGATTAATGTTTTGGACAGTTAGGAGGATGTGTCTTGGAAACGATTGTTACATAGCAATCAAAGAACCTTTGACGTCACACGTCTGTGCAAAGTCTTCATCACGAGCACATGCACAGCAGCTTCTTCTCCACCAGTATACTTAGTCACTGCCTGCTAGAACTTCCTACGTTAAATGCTACTAACAATCCAACCACATAAAGCCAAAATAAATCCCACAAGATGATGATATGACACTTGAGAACTCTTCTGGGCTATTACGCAGCGAGTAATGGTAATTTGTTACCGACGTTTCGGGACAACCTGTCGGTCCCACGTTCAACTTCTTGGATTCTTGACCCTTGAAGATTAGGCTGATGGGATGTCCCTAAGCGTCGGTAAGGAATTACGACTAATTGCTGCGTAATAGCCCAGAAGAGTGCAATTCTCATCTCCTTCGGGGCGGAAACCTGAAATGTCGATGAGATGTTTATTTGCGAATATTTTCTCCATCAGCTCTGATAATTTTATAGCCATTGCTACGTTTCAGACTGCCTTCTTCTTCCTACCCTTTGACTGGGCTTTCAATGTTAATATGGAAAGTTCAGTTGTATGTCTGAACCAGAAAGATCGTGACAATTTTTTATCTCTACAAGCGAATTACTGTTTACGATGTTAGAATGGCAGCGGATTACTATACTGCATGTCCTTCGCGACGCATCGTGTATAAATCGAACTTCTATTCCTGAAATTCGAGATTCACAGTTACTTAAATATCCAGACTGCGATTTTCTGAGATGTGACTTCGTGTAGTTTCGTAGATAGTTATTTACCGACTCTGACGTTCAGGTGACCGTGCATCGTGATAAATTCTTATAACAAAGCCAACTCGATGCACTAATTTCTCAAATTTATTTTTGAATAAAACTCTACATGTTTCGGACAGTTTCTCTGTCTATCATCAGGAGTTTTTCACTGTACACACATCAAACCTGTATGATATATACCATTGCTGTGTGTGCAGTGAAAAACTCCTGATGATGGACAGAGAAACTGTCGGAAACATGTAGAGTTTTATTCCAAAAATAAATTTGAGAAATTAGTGCCTCTAGTTGGTTTTATTATAAGAATTTATTTACCGACGTTGTGAAGGCACTTGCTGCTTCCTTCTTCATGATTTTCTGAAGACGGAGGCAGAAACTTCTTCCTTGCCTTTTTTTTTTACAATTTCTGTTTTTAAAAACTATGCCTACTCTTAAATGCCTCTGCCGACTTGAGTTGAGAGCTTCGTAGATCTACCGTTCCTTCTTATTTTTATTCAAATTGGATTATGATAAACCATCTTCTCGCATTTTGTTGAGATCAGGGGGTGGAAAAAATTCTAACCAACAGGCCTGATGCCGAGGGACGACGTATTCAAACCGGCTTCCAACAAATCGCAATAACATGCATGCCTATCAGAAGTATGTCTTTGCATGTACTCTGGCTGTATAGATGGAAGTAACTTGGTCATAATTTTAAGGTAAAGGTGAGGGAAATTACACACTTGGACTACTTTCTTCAGATAGAAGTCTAACTATAAATGCATACTCCGTATTCTGTATACAGAAACAGAACGTGAATTAAGCATTCACAGTTTTACATCGATAAAGGTTTGTGGTCCATATTTTATCTCAGCTGGCAATGTGTCCCGCCAGCCGTCATAATTGCCCACCCCTTGTCAAGGTACGCTGTTCATTTCTGTCTATGTAAATCTATTTTCCCTCTTCTAAGTAATGCATGAATATATTCTGCATTATCGTCATTCCTAATCCTAGCCAAAAGACTACTTCTTTCCATCCTTCTATCAAATTTAATTTCAGTAGATTTTATCCCACTTTTGCCTCTCTGCTGCAGTTCTGAGCAACATTTTCACCGAGCAGAGTGGCAGCAGCCATCGCTTTGAACAGAGTCTGTGCTGTCTTTCCTTCTTTAACCTTTCGACTTGTAAACTGTTTGGAGTAGAGTCCTTTTAAGAAGCTAACAGTCACAAGTCTTCTCAATCCCTCCTTCCCCCACTTTCACAAAACCCATTCCTTCAATACCCAGTGCCTGCAATTGGATCTTTCCTTTATCCAATTAAATCTAGTTCACGTTGTCACATCGTATTTCCTCATGATCCACTTTAATACTGTTCTACGTAGGTGCTGTTGGTGATCCCTTTCCGTAAGGTTTTGCAACTAATATTCTGCACATATCTCTCATCGCCTGATGTATCACACGTGTTCCACTCCTAACCTTCTCCTTCATGTCGTCGCACTGAAATATTTGTTAATCGAACGTCGTCATCGTGTGTTTGGAATTGTGCATCTTATTCGTGAGATCCCGTGTTGAACGCTTGGCCGGTGACCGGCTGTCCTAAATTACGTATTTCTTTGTGTTCTCGTTTCTTGCTGTCACTTATCGAGATAGTACCTGAAATTCAGTTACGACTGCTCCCTCCTACCCCGTCTCTCATTTTTTGCTAATCAGCAGTCCTGTTATTGGTCACTATGTATTTTGAGGCGACCGGGATAACGCAGTCCTATAGCGCGGCTCACTAAAGGCTGGGCGGTCCAGGGTTCAAACCCCGGTGGGGGGCGAGATTTTCCGCACGCGTTAAGGCAGACTCCGAGCCCGCCCGACCTCCTGTACAATGGCTCTTTCCCGGAGGTAAAGCGGCCGGATTGTGACGACCACCCATCCCCATCTGTGGCCAAAGTTAAAGAAAGGGTGGAGGTATACCTCTGCCCCCTCTATGCCTTTATGGCATGTTAGAGGGCGACCTTTACTTTTACCCTTTGTGAATTCTGAACTACCGACAGCGTCGTCAAATAAACAAATAAATAAAAACACTTTCTAAATAAAGAAAGAAATTTTGAGAGGGGTTGAAGAAACAAAAGTCTCCTCATTCACCAGAGAACTTTGTTGTCTCCTAAGTCGAAATCCTTATTTTCCTCAGCTCCCTCTTTTGTCTGCAGCCACTTCTGCGTGTTTATTGGTATTTGTGTACTTTATTATCCTTCTGCACACAAATGAATATTATTTTTTCAATAGGCAGTGAACAACGTCTGTTTGCGTGGAATTGCAATGTAGTGTAGTGCAGTGTACTTCCGTGAACTGCAGCTTGTAGGAAAAGCAAGCTGCGTTGTGTTCATCCTTATTCGCATAGCAACAGACTAAAGCATCATGTTCCTGTCTCTTTCGTGTCAGCACAATGTTACAATAAAACATATCATAGTTGTTGCTGAACATGGAAAGTTACTTTTCTGCGTTAACAACATGTTTTCTCACTTTAACTAAAATTCTGTATCGTCCTTTGCATTTATAGACCTAAATATTCCGGGAGAAATTTTTTCCCGATTTTGTTTAATGCCAAGTACTGTCTAGAAAGTAAAGAAGAATTTGTTATGAACTTTTTTGAAGGGAACTTATGATCACTCGTTATTTTTCTTACTCCTGAATGTTCGCGCAGGTTTTTTGTGCCATTTCATTTTCTGCACAGCAACAGCCGAACTCGGACCTAGGCCGCCTGATTGTTGAGGTTTCTAGACCACGCACAATTAGACAGACTCAACATACTCTTGTTAAGACGTCTCTGAACTAGTGATCAGCACGTCGCAGAGTCCGCTACAGGCACAACACACAAACACAACAGAAGAATGTCCATGCCTTCTACAGGAATCGAACCCACGATCCCAACAAAGAAGCGGCTGCAGACCTACGCCTTAGATTTGACGACCACCAGCATCAAGAATTGATACCTTATATATAATTAATTTGATTCTGCAGTCCTTTATTCTTTTATATAAAAGTTGTAACGGTACATGCAGTCTGATTCACAATTAAGATTCTCGGAATTCTGCCCAGTTTTTGTTTAAGTATTCGGTATGGTTTTTGCAACGAACAGCGATCATTTATATAAAAAAGTCTTAACTGGTTGGTCTTTAAAATAGGGACACAGTAAGGAATGTTTAATATACAGTAGTATACTTTACTTCCAAAATGCCATGCAGTGTGTGCACTTCCCTGCAGCCTAATTTTACTAAACCCGCAATTGCCCAAACAGAATTATATACAGATTACAGAACAAATTAGACAGTAAGTGTCGAGAGTAGGGATTAAAATTCTTTGACATCCACAAGAACAGTACGGCTGTCCGTACACTGATTTTCACCAAACTCACAAACACAGTCATCCAGTTGATGAATGAGCATGAAGCAAGTATAGAATGGTACTGATAGGGTAATACTGAGGAACGTGGAGAAAAAGCTCTCCTAGTGCCACTTTATTGACCACAAATCCATAATGGAGTAGTCTGGCAATGAAATCGGGTTTCTGCGGTGAGAGTCCTGCGATATCCGTTATGAAGTTGCTGTATAGTCATTGCGAATTATCGTGCGTTTCTCTGTTTAGTTTCGCTCGTATGCAAAAAAGAAACATTGCCGAAATTAAGGGATCTAATTTTAGAACGTAATTATGGATAGAAATGTTAGGCAAAGCCTCATTCACGACGGCTTAAGGTGTAAATTTTATTATGCTCCTGTGGATTCTATTATAGATAAGTAACTTTATTTATTCAGCAGTGTTTCATACTTCACCATTTTTACATGATGTGGCACACATTCTATAAAAATAGGCTAACGCTCGCTATTCTGTCCACATGGTAGCAAATTTCATAATTTATAATAATATAAGCAGCCAACTAGATGCAACAATAATAATTCTATTAATAATTTCAATCAGCTCAACATGTTTCGGGCGATAATTTCGCCCATCCTCAGGAGCACTGGACTGTGTTTACAGTTTGTGGTATAAATCACCGACGATGCTGCCTGCTGGCAGCATCGTCGGTGCGAAATTTTCGCCCGAAACATGTTGAGCTGATTGAAACTATTAACAAAATTATTATTGTTGCATCTAGTTGACTGTTTATATTATTATATCAGTGATGCACTGTGACGCAAATATAAAAATTCGTAGTTTATACTTAGATTAGCAGAAGGAATCGTAATAGACACGCAGGTTAAGTATCAGTACCACTTGTGCTGATATTCCGTGAAGTTTTGTGTCTTCATGTTTATGTATCCGAATGCCAAGAAACTTTTAACTGAGTCGAAATACTTTAAATCTCTATCTTTCTTATCAAAATATTACACCTGCACGTAAGTTATGTTTTTCAATAGAATTTATACTGTAAGTCCAGTATCGATATTTAAGATAAAACCTTCCAAGTTCGTTAACATTTACTGACAAGAGAGACAGTAGGTCTCGTAGGTCTCAGATAATTTGACTTTCACCCCGAACTGACGTAGCTATTTCATCGGGAAATTTTTCCCCGCACTTTAATCCCCCCCGCCCCACCCCCGAAAGCTTCTTTTGGAATTTTACAGGATCTTTTCCTAGCATTAAATTTTGCCAACGAAAATGTGTTTTGTTCTGACACAACAAATCGCTTTCCTGACACACTTCATCGCAGATCCATGAATACGCAGCTCACGTCTTCGCACATAAAAGGAAATATTTCCTGAGCGTTTTATAGCCGACTCTGTACACTTCAGCTGTGTGAACAAGGAGTTATGTATCTGAACCCATAAATAAAGCTTGATACTACTGAAAGAATATTGAGGTCGTATATGTTTGTTTTCTCTCTCTGAATAAGGATAAGTTTTTCGTGGGAAGGTAACCACTACAACAGCGGAACTCTGCAACAGACTTTCAGTATGTGGCGCGTATGGGTGAGGAGAGGGGGTTGTGTAGGGTCTTGCTGGTGAAACAGGAGGGAAGGATACCACTGGGGAGACCTAGGCGTAGATGGGTGGATAATATTAGGATTGATCTCCAGGAGGTGGGATGTGGGTATATGGACTGGATTGGGCTGGCCCAGGATGGGGACAGGTGGCGAACGCTTGTGAGTGCGGTAATGAACCTTCGGGTTCTGTGAAATGTGGGGAATTTCTTTACTAGCTGCAAACCAGTTAGTTTCTCGAGAAGGACTCTTCACAATGGACAAAGTAAGTAATTCTGCGTGATGGTTCTTTATGTAGACCACACCATGAATCAGTGTGTAGTCTACGTGATGGTTCAATGTGTAGACTACACGATGAACCACTATTTAGATTACGCGGTGATACACTGTATATTCTTTGCGATGATTTAGTATGCAGTTGATGTGATGATCCGCTATGTAGACTAGCAATGGTACACTGTATAGTATACATGGTGAGGCAGTATATACCTACTTAATGTTGCGCTGTGTAGGCTACGCGATGAATCGTTATATAGTCTACATGGTGGTTTAGTACTTATTTACGTGGTGATTTCCTGTGTACTTTACGTGATAGCTCCCTATTTTGCGAGCGCTGTACTTGCAAGAGCTCTCTTACACACACACACTTACTTATTATTCCATGGAATAGAGTCATTCTTGAGAAGCTAACCGGTTCTCAGCTAGTCAAGAAATTCCCCGCATGTTACGGACCCCAAAGGATCATTACCGCATTCACACGTGTCCGCCACCTGTTCCTATCCTGAACCAGCTCGATCCAGTCCATGCCCTCACTTCCCACTTTCTTAATATCCATCTTAATATTATCCTCCTAAGTACGCCTGGGTCTTCCAATGGTCTCTTTCCCCCAGGTTTCCCAACCAAAACCGTATGAACACTTCTACTCTCCCCATACGTGCTACATGCACCGCCCACTTCATTCGTCTCGATTTGGTCAACCGAATAATGCTAGTTGAGGAGTGCAGATCCTTAAGCTCCTCATTAATTAATTTTCTCTATTCCCTTGTTAACTCGTCCCTCTTATACCCAGATATACTTCTCAGCACACTATTCTCAAATACTTTCAGCCTACGTTCCTCCCTCAAAGTGAGCGACAAAGGCAAAATTATATTTCTTCATATTTTAATCTTTGTATTTTTGGATAGGAAACTAGAAGATTATGCACCGAATGAAACAAGTATTCTCTGACCTCAATCTGCTCTTAATTTCTTCCCGAATAGGATTTTAATATGTTACAGCTCTTTCCCAAATATTTGAACTCTTCCGCCAGTTCAAAGGCACTATTATGAAGCTTTATGATGTGACTTCGTCTGCATTCTGCATTTTGATCTCGAGACGTGACCAAACAATTAGTTTCTTCACCATTCACCGTTAGCCCAGTCTCCTTACTAGCAACTGATAAAGCTTCTGTGTTCTTCTTTGTAGTATGTACGCTTCCGCGCAACATATTAGCATCATAAGCATAAACCAAAAGCTGATATGCACCATTGAATTTCAAGCCATCCTGGTTTACCTGAACACTCCTAAAGGCGTATTCTAAAGGGAAGTTGAAAAGTAGTGGCGATAAAGCATCTCTTTTCAAACTATTCTTAATAGGAAACATCAGACAAATGTTTGCTTACCCAAACACTGCTATAGTTTTCATTCAGACAAATTTTTATTAGACTTAGCAGTTTCATAGGTATACCAAACTTAATGGGAATATTGTACTGTACAAGACCTCCCTCCTAAATGAATCATATGCTTCCTTTAAGTCCATAAATAGCCGATGCACTGCTTCATTGTTATCTTATACATGTACATATACATGTATATATGTACCTACATAAAAACACACAACAAAAATAATTGTCATGCCCCTGCCTTCAGAGATAGTTTCAAGAGGTCATTTCAGCGACAATTACCAAGAAGATTTACGTATCTGTCGATGACGCTTAAGCTGTTACCCAGTTCAAGGCATGATCGCACTACTGGTGTGACAACATAATAGATTTGATATTAATTAATGCCTCTGTTTAACTGAAACGGACAATCATTTCCTTCCCAATTATTTGTGATCTTTATGTCTTGTCTTCCTCTGTATGGTGCCTTTCCCTCTTCCTTCCTACCTCTGGTCTGTGTTATGTTTAAATGTACATTTCTGAGATCATGCACTCTAGCACTAAGGTGTCATATATGTGAGGCCTTGAAGCAGTGGCATGAGAACGACATAACTTACTTAATCCATGGTGCAGAGTCCTTCTTGAGAAGCCAACTGGTTTGCAGCTAGTCAAGAAATTCCCCGCATTTCACAGAACCCGAAGGTTCATTACCGCACTCACAAGCGTCCGCCACCTGTCCCCATCCTGGACCAGCCCAATCCAGTCATATACCCACATCCCACCTCCTGGAGATCAATCCTAATATTATCCACCCATCTACGCCTAGGTCTCCCCAGTGGTCTCCTTCCCTCCGGTTTCTCAACCAAGACCCTATACACCCCCCTCTCCTCAACCATACGCGCCACATAGAAAATCATTTATCGTCTCCAATAATTATTATATTTTGTCCACATGAATGTTATGTTAGACATACTTTATTCTATACGATTATATGTTTATCATTCAAGATACTTCACTATTTCTTCATTGTAGAAGATACTTCATCTCAGCAGCTGTAACGTCTTAGGTAAATAAATGACTTTATACAAACATTATTTTTGTTTATGTGAATAATCAAACGTTAGGTCTTGGAGGGGTGGACAGTCACTCGCATTTTCTACCTGTGCGTGAAGTGGGGGTGATGAGTGCCTTTGCACCCGACCCCTGTACCTCCAGGAAAAGGGCTCCCATTACCAATTTATTGGGTAATGGATGGTCCCCAGAGCTGCAGAGCCGCTCACGAGGCTTTCAATAAATTAAAATTTTCTTCTCCTGAATATAGAAGTCTTTTGGATGTTACGCTGCGACTAATGGTAAAGCCTTACCAACGTTTAGAAGGCACTACGGTTCTCCGAAACGTCGGTAACCATCTACCATTCAACACAACGTGACATCCAAGAAGGCTTGACGCTTCAGCGCCACCGCTGTGATAATCTCAAGTCTCGAATCTCTTATCGTGCAGGAAATTGAAAGACGATTAAACACAGAATGGTATGACGAGATAGCGCGATGGGCTGAGAAGTTTTGGTGAGAAAATTACTGCGCATGCTTCGCGGAATTGCCTTGGCTTATGAATGTAACAACAGGAAAACCATGAAAACTCCCAGTTAGGAGAGAAGGTGTCACGGCCGACATCTTAAACGATACATTGAGGGCAGCCTTTTGTATCGTGTGAGTGTGAAACTTGGTCTTTCGCTTTATGGGGTGAATATATTCCGAATGGGTTCGAGAATGGGCTGCTGAGAATGATATTTGGACTTCACGGTGAGCAAAAAATATCTGTAATTCATATTTGTACCGTAAAGCTTAAGCAGTTATGAAAGAGTCACTGTATAAACCAAGAAATAGAGAGCCACCATGTCATTCGAGTCTGTATGATATGTGCTGCTGAGAGACTGATTTTACAGGTACAGGCAAGTACAAAATACGTGTTCACAATGTGACGTTTGTAGGTTTGTGTCACTGTGTACAGATTGTGGTTCCTTCTCTCTCTCTGTCTGTCTCAAATGCCTGTTCTGCACTTGCGGTTGACACTTGACCCAAGTTCCATTGATAAGCTTTCCCTGAACAGTAACTGGCAGCGATAGAGTCACAAAGCTTCAATTTAATTGAAACTACGTCACTGCAATGTGTTAATTGCCTGTAAGAATCATTAGAAGTTCGGGCTCTATACCATGACTTTTGACTACAATTAAACCTTACTGCTCAGTGGTTACTCTTCGTACCGACAACGCTTGAAAACAAAAAATGCTAAATTATGCGCACACAGTGAATGTAGGTGTTCCTTACAATTCTTGCAATAGATTGAACTATATGCACTCTTAAACAGTTGCTCTTTGTAATAAATATGCACTGTGTTCTCTGTGAATTATGAATGAAATTTTACATCCAATTTATATTAACTTTAGTCTTTAAAGCCGTGTCATGACTCAGGCGGTTAGCCGCCGGCCCCGGACCATGGAGGCCCGTGTTCGATGCCACGTCACTCTTTGTGAGATTTTTGGTGGACCAAGTGGCACTGAGACAGGTTTTCCTTCGAGTAAAGCGGTTTTAACCTGTCAGTGTCACTCTACCAATACTCCTTACTCATGTTCGTCTGCAGAAGGTTAAATGAGGGAAGACTGGGAATCTTCCAAGGAACAGTTTCTGTCGAAAATCGCGCAGCATTGAATGAAAATGTGCTTTCATCTTAAACATAGTTAAAGGGTTAAATAAACAAACACACTCTTATGAATATAAAATATCTTCCTAACTGTCCGGTAGAGATCCTGTCTGAAGGACAGAGGTTTATCTAAGAAATTTCTCTTCTTATGAAATCTGAAAATTCTTTACCCGTGTAAGAGAATGGCTTGATCTGTCGTACTGAAGTAGGAATATAGACTGAGGGTGTTTCAGAATGGGGTTCTGAGGAGCATAATTTGGAGAGAAAGGGACAAGGTATTAAAGATTGGAGAAAACTATGTAATTAGGAGCTTTATGATCTGTAGAGGGTTATTCGAAATGATTGTCGGGGTTTTAATAATTGCCACCTCGTTCTCCAGATGCAACACCATGTGATTTCTTTCTATGGGGTTAATCAAGGATCAGGTTTATATTCCTCCTTTTCCCGCAAGTATCCCGGAACTGAAGGTACGAATCAGAACCGCCATTGAAATCATCACCGCTGACATTCTACAAACAGTTTGGAACGAACTCGATTATCAAGTTGATGTTTGTAGAATTACAAAGGGTTCACATATAGAGACCTATAAGGTATGTAACAAAACCTTGGAATGATGTTCTATTAAATAAAAAAAAAACGTATACTCCTATCTCAACTGTATTGGGTATGACAAGTTGTTAAAACCCCGACAATCATTTCGAATAACCCTCTACTGTCCACCAAGTGTTAATTTGGGTCATAAAATAAGGAATAATGATACGGGCGGGATTTCTGGCAGGTATGGGAGACAGTAAAGGTGCATACAACGTTTTGGTGCTGAGACGTGAGGGAAAGAGGCCACTTGGAAAACTTAGGCTTAGATGGGACGATACTATTAAAATGGATCTGCAAGAAGGTATGGGCTAGATTAATGTGGCGGAGGATAGGGGCAGATGGCAGGATCGTATAACTGCGATAATGAGCCTTCTGGTTCCGTGAAATGGGGGGAATTTCTTGAGCAGCTGAGGAACTTTAAGTTTCCCAAAAAGGACTCCTACACCATGGAGTCAGTCATAAGAAAATAAAACTGTTTTATTCACGCATAATCAGTTAAACTCAATATTTATTTGCGTAAGCTTTTCCTCGTATTCGTTTACTTATTAACGTACAGAGTAACCAGGATGGCTTGAAACTAATTGGTACATATCAGCTTCTGGCTATGCCGATGATGTTAATATACTGGGAGGAAGCATACATACTCTAAATGAAAATGCAGAAGCTTTAGTAGCTGCTACTAGGGTAATTGGACTGGAAGTAAGTGCTGATAAAACTAAGTACATGGTCATGTCTCGAGATCAGAATGCAGGACGAATTCACAGTGTGAGGATTGATAATAGTACCTTCGAGAGGATGCAAGAGTTTAAATA
>Ga0123357_10010225_pt1 | contig 11918 bp, 6 predicted proteins | sample TergutEmb28metaG_FD_89873 | JGI IMG/M metagenome (GOLD analysis project Ga0123357, IMG submission 89873) | Embiratermes neotenicus P4 segment gut microbial communities from Petit-Saut dam, French Guiana - Emb289 P4 | ecosystem: Host-associated > Arthropoda: Insects > Digestive system > Gut ...
GATGTCAAATTTCGCATCTGGGTTGAAGATCACATTGATGCTGTTACCATCCAGCGCAGTTCCTGGCACAGTAATGTAGAACGGGGAAACATACCCTTCTAATGGCGTGCCGTCAAACGTAAGGCTTATGGTTGAAGTGCTATCATATCCGGCAACAGCGGTCACACCCTGGGGCATATACCCAAACCAGCTGTCAGCGCTGCCGAGCCCTGCCGCATTGATCGTCGGGCCATAAATATGGATTGTTGCTGCAATTGATGACAGAGCCGCACCGACGGTGCCAGAGACGGTCACATCATCTATCATCGCAAAACTGCCGGCGGATATCTTGGTATATCTGTTTGCTGGGTCATAGGTGAATGGATTATCACTAAAAGGAGATGGTGCACCGCCGATGTAGGTTGTTCCCTCCCCTTCGGGGTTGGAAGTGTCCGTGTTTGTCCAATATGTGTATGCCAAAGGAAGGGCTGTCAGATCTGAACTTAATGCCTCTGTGCCGCCTTTAGCTTCTATTGTGCCGCCGACCATATTAAGATCAGCTGATATCCCTATCGATCCTCCGGCTGCGCTCAGGACCCCTCCACCACCTATATCAATTGAATATTGCGAAAATATTCCGAAGGAATCCGTCAGTGTGTTGACAGATACGAAGCTGTTAATGGTGCCTCCTGTAAGTTCTATCTCTACAGGGCCGCCATAGATGGACAGCGCAACCGCTGCGGTGGTGCTCCATGATAGGCCGTTCAATATCAAAAGATTTGGTTCAGACGGGGTTTCGGTCCATGCGTTTCTATGACTGAAAGGGAAGATTCGGTAGTTCGACCCTCCCGGAATTCCTGAACCAGTTACATTCAAATACATATGGCCTGAAGTAACATCATAAATTAGGCCATAGTCTCGAACGATCGTCACCCCGGGTAATGAAAAGAAACCATGTGTGGTGCCATTTTGGTATTCGATTCCGCCGCCGAGAGTTGGGTTGTTGTGCCACCAAAAGTTCGTGAAGTTTCCGTTATAGCGGATATCAAGGTCCATGTTATCTTTTGGATGGCTTATTGGGAAGGTCCCCTGAGGATATATGTCGTTACCTTCATTCCATGCTACCACCAAGACCGAACTGCCGCTGCCGACACTAAATCTAAGGGTACTGCTGGTGCTGTTGGGAGTAATAACACCCCTTGCATCGTCCCCGAACGCAAATATGAATCCGCCGTTCAGTGTGAGCGTTCCGGCGGAACTGATCGCGCTACCTTTTTTCAGGACCCAAACTTGGCTGTTTGCACCTATTGTAACAGATGAACCTGTGCCAAGAGTGTAAATGGCGTGTATGTTTGTGCCTCCGCTTACAGACGAAACTTTAGCATTTCCATCCACAGTTATATTTGCATTAGCGGCGCTGGTGATCGCATAAACGGCATTTCCAGAGACCGATGAGACCGAACCGTCGCTGATCGCTATCACAGAATCCACGCCGGAGGCGTAGATGGTATTGCCCGTTGTGCTTGAAACCTGCCCCCCGGTCATTGTAACAGATGATTTTGCACCGGTGATGTTAACAGTATTACCGCTTAACGAAGAAACGGTCCCGCCCGATATCACAACAGAAGCATTCACGACAGTTTCAGTGTTGGTAGTGGCTGTGCTTATTGCCGTACCGGTGCCTGTAGTCTGCACAGCGCCGCCGCTGATTTTGGCAACAGAGTCCATACCGATGAGATTGATGGCACGGCCGTTGACTGCGGTGACCAGGCCGTCGCTGACCAATACATTGCCGGTCGACTGAATCGCATATCCTGCATTCGATGTCGACTGAACGGTGCCGCCGCTGACAATAACATTGTCTATGCTGCCCGCATTCATGTAGATCGCCGGGTTGATATTATTGCCTGCAGCATTAGATACCGTGCCGCCGCTGATCGTGACGACCGACCCTGTGCCTACAGAGTGGATCGCACATGCGGTCCCGGCCGTGACTGTGCCGCCGCTGACCGTGATCTCGGTATTATTTGAGACTGTGTTAACGCCGGCACCATCATTGATAGCATAGCCTGAACCCACTGAAATAACGGAGCCACCATTAACGTTGATCTTTGTACCTTGAACGTTGCTGCCTACCTGCATCGTGGCATTACCATTGCTCCCCAGATTTTGAACAGTGCTCCCCTGGTCCAGGTTGATAGTGACATTGTCGGCAGTGACCAGTATGCTGTTGCCGTTCGTGCTGCCCGAATACAACAATGCACCGATCCCGAGGGTGACGGTCGTACCCGCACCGATGATGTTTATGGTGCCGCCGGACCCTGTGTTGGCGATCGTACATGAACCTATCTCAAGCGTACCGTTTCCGGACACAGTGACTAGGTAGGAGGCCGATGCCCCCTGTAAGTTCGCACTCCATTGGACCGTGCTCCCACCACTGATGTCAAGGGTTATCCCGGTCGTTGTCGCCGTGACCGTGCCATCTATGATGACCGATGCACCTGCAGGAACAGTCAGTATTCCTGAGGGTGAACCGCTGAGGGAAAGTGTTTCGCCATTGGTCATAGTCTCCGTGATATTGGCTGCATTCGCTTCTCTGGGTGTGAGGTCAGCAACTACTGCCATTGTAAGAAACAATGCCGTAATGAGCACAATCAGTGCTAAACCGAGTCTGCCATTTCTAGTCTTTAGCATGTGGTATCTCCATTATGTGTGCCCCCGACGTTCCTCACAAAGTTTATCGTCTGGTTATCTTTTAAAGTTATTCATATTACTATATATTCTCTATAGATTGTGATTTATATATAGCGTGTGCAAAAGGCGCTGCACACAGTCTTTCATATGAAAATATCTATTCTGGTACACGAGGTAGCATATACTCTGCTACGCAGAAAATGGTAAAATTAAGCGGTTTATTGAGGGCAGGGTTTCCCGTCTTTCGATTTGCTCCTCTCGGAGACCGTAGTACTGTCTTCAATCTCCGTGGTGAAGAGCTGCTCCGGCTCAGCGGGTTTTTCTTTTTCCTCGATCTTCGGCGACGGGATGTGTTCAACGGGAGGTTCTATCTTCTTCGCCATTGATTCCCCGTTATCAGTGACCGGCAGAAGTTTCTCCATCAGGTCTTTCTTCTTGGGGCAGTCTACGAACGCATATTCGATGACGTCGCGGAAGTTCTCTACAGTGTAGATGTCCATGCTTTTGTAGAACTTGTTCAGGATCATGACATCATTCGCGTTGGCCTCTGGTATCAAAGCGAGTTTTATCCCAGCTGCGGCCGCCGCTTCCAGTTTTGCGGTCACTGCACCTACCGGAAGAACCTTTCCTCTGACACTCAGGCTCCCCGTCATAGCAAGGTCCTGCCTTATCGGTATCCCTTCCATAGCAGAAAGTATCACAGTCGCCATCGTTATCGATGCGCTGTCTCCCTCCACTCCATCGTACGTTCCTATGTATTGGAGGTGGATATCGTACTCTGAGATCGATTTTGAGGTGTATTTCTTTATCACTGCAGATATATTATCGACCGCTTCCTTTGCGATATCGCCCAGACGGCCGGTAGCTATCAGTCTCCCGGCCTTCTTTGCCTGCGGAGGCGCTATCTCCGCCACGATGGGCAATACTATACCCGAATACTCTGCCATCCCTGAATCTGCGCCGATCGCGGCGAGACCGTTGATCATCCCTATCTCTGAACCGTTTGTCTCGAACAACGAATACTTCTTGCTGTTCTCAATGTGGCGGTCAGCTATCTGCTGCTCAAGACTGCGTGCCGTTCCTTTTGCGGAAAGCACATCGTCAATGGAAACAATGTTGGATCCCCTCTCTACAGCCATATCGCCTGATACGCGAACCAGTCCTCCGAGCTCCCTCATCCTGAGAGTAAGTTCTCCTTTCCTTCCCGCACGGCGCTGGGCTTCTTTGATTATCTGCCCGACAGCATATTTGTCAAAGTGAGGTATCTTTCCATCCTTTATGACCTCTTGAGCGACGAACCTTGCAATGCTGTAACGGTTCTCGTCTGTGTCAGGCATGGTGTTGCGCATATACACTTCATAACCGTATCCTCTTATTCTGGATCTGAGTGCGGGGTGCATTCCCTGTATGGCATCAAGATTTCCTGCGCATACCAACACAAAGTCGCATGGGACCGGCTCCGATTTGACCAAAGCACCAGACGACCTCTCGGACTGCCCGGTGATGGACATCTTCTTCTCCTGCATCGCGGTGAGAAGCGCCTGCTGAGATTCCATTCTGAGAAGGTTTATCTCATCGATGAAAAGGACACCTTTGTTGGCTTTGTGTATCGCACCTGCTTCCAATCTGTCATGGGAGGGCGTCTCGAGACCTCCGCTCTGGAATGGATCATGTCTTACATCCCCTAACAGAGAGCCGGCATGCGAACCGGTCGCATCTATGAAGGGCGGCATGTCAGTGGGGTCATGCCCGACCAGCACTTTCGGCACGATCATCTGATCCGGCCTCTGACCGGGCGTTCTTGTGAACATAAATATTATCATTATCACGAAAAGAGCCACCAGGAGTATCATGTAGTTTCCAGTGTACACCGTTCCGATCAAGCCGAGCATGCCTACAAGTATGCAGGCGTAGATGTACACGGAGTTCTTTTGATTCCTATTTGCTGCAGCATGCGCTTTCTGCTCGTTAACTACCGCTTTGCCTTTCCCCGCGGGAAACTGGCGTATCCTGGGCTCATTCATGTCCTCAGGATTGTTGTAGGCGACTATGTCTTCAAGCGCCTCTTTTGGAAGATATTCCACCATGGAGTTGGCCAGCATCGATTTCCCCGTACCGGGTTCTCCGATGAGCATAACGTGCCTTTTTTGGGAAGCTGCCTTTTTTATGACTTCCACTGCCTTATCTTGGCCTATTACGCGATCTGACATCTTCTCGGGGATGCTGATATCGCTTGTCGAGAGGAAGGTCTGCCGCTCTACCCAATCCTCAAGGGGCAGAAGTGTCGGTGTTTTATTGATTACTGTCTCCATTTACTATTCTTCCCTTCTTTTAAACATTAGTTTGTACTCGTATATAAAAACTTTTATTAAACAACTGTTTAACTCCCTTTTTTCGTGTATCTATATAAAGTCACGCAAAGGATCACCATGATAAGTACGGCAAACAGGTACGAATATAGTGTGTAGTCAACTACGACTACCTTATCATATGCTGTGCTGTTTATCACTGGGCTGTTGAACGGATATGCATTCATACCGATGCCCAGATACACTCCCTGCTGATGGTCGGAGAAGAAAGTGTCCGCCCCTTTGAGGAAGTATGGATTGTCACCCTTTCCATTGTCGTTCCAGGTAACATCCATTGCGTACCATTTTCCATCATCCATTTTCACATAGTTCCATGCATGGGCTTCAAGCGACGGCAATGCCGTTCCTAAGACCATAACGCAATCTATATTCTCCCTTTCACAAAGAAGAGTGAATGCTCCGGAATACCCATCGCATACCGCATAGTGGTTTGGATCCACCAGTGCGCCGTACGCGCCATGGTCGTATATGCTGGCCTTTCCGCTCACTAACGCATTGGGGTCGTACGTTACAAGGTTGACGAGATAGTTGTTGATATCCATCAAAATATCGCGCTCGTTTGTGCTGCTGGTTTGGAATTTGTCCGCTGCAGCGTTGAGGTCATCTAACATTTTCTGTATATCTTGGACCTCACCAGTATAAGGGTTAGCGAAACTGATAGTAAGCGTTATGGCCGTAACTGTCGCGACGTTGTTTACAACACTTAAATCTAACACGGGCGGAGTACTAACAGTATTCGAATACCACGTCCAGAATGCCAGGGGCGAACTGAGGTTCAGAGCTTTGAACGCCAAATTGAAGGTATTTGTGACAATATTGTTGAGGTATGCTACTGCGTCTTCCAGACTGTCTGTACGTGCACTCAGCGCTATCGGCAGAGGGATTGAAAGGGTCGTTTCGCTGGGGTCGGCAGAATTCATAGCATCGTAGATAGCTTTGCCGTTATCGTCCAGCTGATCATAGTATGAGGTGAACCCATCAGAGTCACCGGCCCCCTCAGACCCGTGCGCTGAGACCAAAACAATCATCGGAACTGCAAAGACCGCAATGATAAGCAAAACTGCTATTTTCTTAGAGCCACCCCTCATCTTTATCATCCACCCATGTCCTTCCTTACTTAAAAATGTGCAGTCGGCAAAGATGGTTCCACCCTTATATTCTCTGCGAGCGTTTTCAACGAATGAATAAATAAACCATATCCGTTAGAGAATCTGTCAATGAAGATCGCTGAGCTAGATATCGATAAAAGAATTCAGGACATACTCCTCAGGGAAGGATTCGTTGAACTCTATCCCCCTCAGGCGGAGGCTTTGCCCATCGCAATGTCTGGAATGAATCTTATCGCTGCGATGCCTACCGCCAGCGGAAAATCGTTGATAGGTTTCATACCAGCCGTCAACACCGTATTAAAGGGAGGAAAAGTACTCTATATCGTTCCGCTCAAGGCGCTGGCGTCTGAGAAAAAAGATGACCTTGAGAAATTTTCAGATCTTGGAATAAATGTCATTATGAGCACAGGCGATCTGGATTCCGACGACGGAAAACTGTCGGATGCCGATATCATAGTGGCAACATCGGAGAAGGCCGATTCCATGATGCGCCACGGCAGCAAATGGATAGATAATGTAAAACTGGTCATCTCTGACGAGATACACCTTATTCATGACCCCGGAAGAGGGCCCACTCTAGAGGTCATTTTGACAAAACTTATGCGCAAGAACAAAGACCTGCAGGTCATCGCACTGTCGGCGACAATATCCAACGCCACAGATCTGGCGCGATGGCTGGATGCCGAACTTGTCACAAGCGACTGGCGCCCTATTTCCCTTAAAGAAGGCGTCTATTACAATGGGGAGATAACATTCGACGATCTCTCATCCATTGATGTTCCCGCCAGCAAGGACAACATATGGGATATGATCGAACAGATAGTGATAGAGGGTGGGCAGTGCATGGTGTTCGTGAACACCAGGAGGTCTTCCGAATCGCTTGCTGTCAAGTATTCGGACAAGATGACAAAATTTGCCGGAAGAGAACTCTCTGAGAAAGAAATAGACGTTCTAGAAGGAGACACTGAGTCTACTTCTGTCGGAAGAAAACTCTCTGCCTGCGTCAAATGCGGAATGGCCTTCCACAACGCCGGGCTGACGTATAAGCAGAGAAAGTATGTCGAGGATAATTTCCGGGACGGCAGGATAAAATGCATTGTTGCGACACCAACCCTCGCAGCCGGAATAAACCTGCCGGCCAGAAGGGTCATTGTAAGAGATACGTACAGATTCGAATCAAATGCTGGGAATGTACCGATATCCGTCATGGAGGTGAAACAGATGTGCGGAAGGGCCGGAAGGCCGGGATACGACCCGTACGGGGAAGCCGTCCTTGTGGGAAAGAGTTACAGCGATTACGAACATCTGATGGAGGACTATGTGATGCATGATACAGAAAGGCTGACCTCCAAACTGGGTAACGAAGCCGTCCTCAGGAATCACATCCTGGGTCTTATCGCCACCGGTGACGCCGAGTCGGAAGATGCCATAGTCGGATTCATGGAAGATACGTTCTTCGGGAACACTTCTCAGATGTACGGGATAGAGAGCGTTGTGGAGAATGTGGTTGATTTTCTAGTGAAAGAGGAGATGGTAAAAAGAGAGGGGGGACTGCTACGCACCCTACCATTTGGAAAAAGGATATCCGATTTGTATATCGATCCTAAATCTGCGGTCATATTGAGAGATGCGGTAAGGAAGATAGATGAGAATACGCCAAACCTCATGATACTGCATGCAGCGGCATCCACGCCCGATGTTCTCGGCCTCTTTCCAAAGAAAGGTGACTCGGACAGATTGTCTAAGCTTGAGATAGAATATGGCGGCGATTTCCTCATTGAGCCTGCAGATGAAGATGACGAATACATGTATGAGAGCTTCATGAGCGACCTGAAAGTTGCTGCTCTTCTCGATGATTGGATCAACGAGGTCTCTGAGGAAGACATAACGATCTCAATGGGCATCGGGCCCGGAGATATCAGATCAAGAGTGGATATGATCGATTGGCTCCTTTACTCCATGAGCGAGGTTGCATACATCTTCAAGCCTGAAGCTACAAAAAAGATCAGACCGCTGCTTACCAGAGTGAGGTACGGAGTAAAGGAAGAGCTTCTCGGATTGGTATCATTTAGGGGAGTGGGCAGAGTGAGAGCAAGAATGCTTCATGACAATGGCGTACGTTCGAAGTCCGACGTGATATCGATCGATATCGATCGGCTTTCTAAAATGCCTAAGATCGGTCCTGCGCTTGCAAAGAGCATGAAAGCTCAGGCCGGAGGTTCAATGGGAAAAACGGAGACTCTTCCGATGAGCGAGGAAGAAGAGTATATGCTGGAAAAGATGGCGGAAGAGTATTCCAAAGAAAAAACGGGTCAGGCGGATGCCCAAAAACAGTCGAAACTGTTTGATTATTGAATCCCTTCTCTGACTATTGGCGAGCATATATTTTACATAGCGACTGACCTTAGACGGGATTCCAATCTCATATCTTTTCTGTGACAAGCTATCATACACCATGATTCTGCGATGGTGATGAATTACTAGATGAAGGTGCAGAACTGGTAGGTCCAGTGTTATGGCTTGATGCGTTGCTTGATGTCTGACCGTTTCCTGTGTTCGATTTGTTCTCCGATCCTTCGGACTGTCCTTGTGCCTTGGAATGTTCCGTCCCTTTAGGGCCTAGTTCCGGACCTTTCTTCTCATTGGTATTCTCGGGTCCCTCAGAATGTTCCTGATTGCCAGGGCTACGCTTCTCGATTGCCCTTATCATGTTTTCTGTTCTATGATTGGCACCCCTTTCTTGTTTTTTTATTTCATTAGCATTATTTTTTCTTGCCTCAGCGTTTTTCTTTTCTCGCTGTTCGTTGTTTAAATTGTAAAATGTAAAAAGATGGTTTTGTGTGCTGCCATTAGCATCTTTTACGATGATATTATAATCATAGCTAATCGGCCTGTCATCTTTACCATAATGAACATCTGCTTGGTAATAGACTTCTTTCCCTTTTTTTAGTTCTGTTCCAATAAAACGTTCCATATCTCTTTGGTTGTTGAAGTTATGGTTTCGAGTGCTTGCTCCCTCGTTTATTCTACTTTTTTCATTATCAGATAAAAATCCAAATTGTGCGTTTTTAGTTCCCTCTGCATAATGATTAAGTTCCGAATCCTGAGCTGTAAGATTTACCAACTCTCCCGAAAAACCAAATTCACGTGCGGCTATATGACCTCCTTCGTCCCCCTCTTGCCTCCCACTACCTTTTCCAGCCTCCAGTTGGGCTTTTTCACTTCTTTCAGAAGGATTTCCAATTTTTGCCCACCCCTCTACCTTGATTGTTCTCCCTTGTCCATCCGTGCGATATGTATTTTTGTTTTCATCGCGGTAGGTTGTATTCGGCTCTGGCTTCTTTCCAGGCTCTATTGGTTTGGTGTTCTTTAGTTTTGTTTCTTCCTTTAACTCCATATATCTTTGCCGTTGTGTATCAGTCATTTTTGACCCGTACTCATTTGAAACCTTTTTAGAATCTTTTGGCTCCATAACTAATCTCCATCGCCCACGCACGGCTGCTGTCATAACTTATATTCTTCAAACCTAAAGAAAAACGGTTCCACATTAGGGATTGCTATTATGGCCTCTCCTATCCTAAGTCTTGTAATATCTTTATCCTTCACTACATTACGTTGCAGGACCATATCGGCCGTTCCTTCTTTCCGTGAGTCATAAGTTATTTTCTCTATGCTTTCCCCAAAATATTCCTTTATGAAATTTCTTGATTCATAATTATTCACTCTGAAGAAAAAGTTGTTCAGGAATCCAGACAATATGCTCTTTGCACGGAATTCTCCATAGTTGTCGTACATCTGGGTGATTGCTTGAAGCCCAATTATCATCCTAACACCAAGACTTCTTCCAAAATTAACGGCATCGTCTATGTGTGAGAGGTTGGGCAGGAGTTTGAATTCATCCACAAAAATGTAAACTGAACCCTCGCTTCTCTTTCTTGACAAAGCCTGTTTTATTGCCATATCTACAAGGAGACTGTATATCGGTGTGAGCACCTCCCCCGTCTTGATATCATACTCTATGAATATCGCACGGGCAGATTTTTCTTGAACAAGAGAACGCATCGAGAGCGTTCCTTTCTGTGCGAAATTGCCTATTAGTAAACTGTCTGCAACAGATATCAGTTCTGCGATAACACCCTGAGACTGTCCCGATTTGGGGTCAGAGATATGATTTGCAGCATATTTCAGACGCGGCACCGCATTCAATACCTCAAGGAGTTCATTGGAGTCGCGTGTTTTCAGAAAATCTATGAAACTCTTGTTATTAATGAGACTTTTATCATTGTTACTATAAAATATGGACATGAAAGCGTAGAACAGATCGCTGGCTGCCGTAGGAAAATATGCATTCGGCGATTTTTTTATTTTATCGGCGAAGATGGATCTTGCGATCTCCCTCATGTGTTCTTCTGGATTATTTGGATCCACTTCATTAAAAATGTTCCAGTAATCCTTACCCGTCGGTCCGGTGGCTTCCGTGGAGTCGTTACTTATTACCGTATCTCCTTCCTTTCTGAATCTAAGGAAATCTCCCTTTGTATCAAAGATAATCGCTACATCGTCTTTTGTCATCTTTTTTCGCAGTTGATCGATCATATGGTAGAATGTGTTACTCTTCCCAGTTCCGATACCCCCCAATATCATCAGGTGCGTGCTCAAGAACTTATCATCTAGCAACATCTCTGCGGGAGTGGAGTCCTTCGAAACGCCTTTCAGGATTACCTTTGGGTTTGTGGATGCTACCAGAGGAACTTTTGAACGTAATACGTCTCCGTCCAAGACCGTTACATTATCCCCCACCTTTTTGCTATCCAATTCGACCTTTCTTTCTCCGTGACTTTCTTGGCGTGATGTGTCTTCTATGAGGTCTCCCGATTCGTTTTTCTTGAACATTGTATCAGCCGCACAAATAAATATGAAAAAAATGGTTTATTGAGAGTTTTGTGAATTCCAGTATGGTATGCAATCATCACCATATGCCTGAATGTCTGCAACAAGTGCGCCAATCTCACAGGCCATTTCATCGAACTCTGCGATTCCGGTGGTGAGACGTCTTTTAGCGATTACGTAAAAGCCTGCACCGGTCAGCCCTCCTGATCCACCTTTACTGTTAAATTTCACACCTTTGGACTTACCGAGTATGAGCAGCACGATACCGCCCGCAATGAAAAGAATCCCAATCACGAGTGTGACGATTCTCGAGGGTGAGAGTCCAATAGCAAAACCGTCTATCATAATATATATGCCTATTAAGAACAGAATATACGCTGCCAGCCAAGATTTTCTGACTGCAGCGATACTTATGTCCCCTACGTCCTTAATATTCATTTGATATACTGATTTGGATGCATTGACTCCAAAAATCAGTCCCGTTCTTTCATAACTGCATATCAGGCGTTTATTGGTAATGCAGAGGTCCGCATTGCCTCTTCTCCCGCTCGCTCTTCTTGCAGTGATGATTGTCACCATATTAGAACCCGATGACGGGAACTTATACTCACGAATGACTTGTTCACCCTGCATTGTCTTCACTGAACCAAGTAACATTATAGTCCTCCTTGCTTTCTGTGAAATATAGATACATACAATTGCCTATTTAATATATTTTAAGGATTTTAAAACTTATAAACTATGCATTGATTGATTACGCCGCTTGTCAATCAAATGCTATGGATTTCAAGAACCTCCACATCAAGGGAATGGAGGATAAGCACAAGATCTCGATTCTTATTTTCTTGCTCAAGAACGGTCCGTCAATGAAGAGTAA
>Ga0123357_10010226_pt1 | contig 11918 bp, 8 predicted proteins | sample TergutEmb28metaG_FD_89873 | JGI IMG/M metagenome (GOLD analysis project Ga0123357, IMG submission 89873) | Embiratermes neotenicus P4 segment gut microbial communities from Petit-Saut dam, French Guiana - Emb289 P4 | ecosystem: Host-associated > Arthropoda: Insects > Digestive system > Gut ...
GCTTCTAATAAAGCGTGTCGTTTCCTCATTTTACACAATTTTCAAAGTTGGCAAATCATAAATTACAAAAGTTTCTTAGCTACCAAAAATTTCAAATGTGCATTACCAATGCGCATTACATAAGTACAGGCATAAGCTTATGTAATAGGAAGGTAGATTTGGGTTTCTGCTGGGAAATCCTTGGAGAAGATTTACGGAAAGGAGTGCCTTGTTTAAAACGTGTATTTCAAAAGAGGGAGTAGTAAATAATTCGTCCTTCGTAACTCAACCTGTTAAATATATTTCGGTCTGTACTGCATATTTCAGCCCTACTTTCGGCCATCATTATGTGCTACATTTAAAACATCTATTATACAACCATCTTTTACAGTTTGAAGATAATCAGTACAAAAATATCTGAGGGAAATTATCCATTTGTTATGCGATTATATATTTTATTTCTTTTTAATTCTGCCATGTTTATTGTACAGCAGTACATTTCTGCAAGAGAGATTTGATGTAGTGCGTGATTATAGACGGAAATAGGGCCGAAAACTGCAGTACAGATTGAAATTTAATTAAAAGATTCAGTTATGGACAAAGATATGTGCGTTAATCTTGTTCTTAAGCTTTCGCCGTGTTCTAAACGTAAATTATTCCTTTTTGGGTAATTCCCCGGCGTCTGAGTTCTAATTGCCAATTGCAATTAGAACTCAGACGCCGGGGAATTACCCAAAAAGGAATAATTTACATATGTGCGTTATTTTCCTTTTTTGTATAAAATTCACAATGTATATGCATAAATTCATGTGTACTACATTTTCTCAAATGTTTTTCTCCCCTATAAATGCTGAGTTAGGCTGGACATATTTCAGTGCGTCCCTCATGTCAACATCTGTACTCCTACACCCGCACATTCACATTACACTCCTTCCTTAATATTTGCACCTTCAAGGATTTCGTTCCATTTGTATCTGTGGTTGTTTAACGCACTTTCGGTGTAAACATGCAGCATCTGACGGCAGAAGGAATAGCGACCATTAAAAATGAAGTGGGAAGAACGAAGTGGTCTTTGGCCAGCTGCAGGTACCGCTATGAAATTTCTCCCCCAAAACTGAGAGATTTATAAAAGACTTGGTCAGAGTGGCCGGTAATGTGCCGGGGTTTGAAGTAACGTCCCTATATAAGAACCACTGGACATCTTTCATTACAAGCGTTGATATCGTGTTTTTTGTATAATTTGTGACTTCAAACACGTATATTTAAATTAGTTAATGTCTTCACTGTCTTTCTACTGGCAAGCGTGTCTCTTGTCAGTTATGTGTTGTCAGGTAGCGTTCTCTGTGACGGGGCGACTCCTCGTCCAGAAGAGTCCTACCGAGTGTGGGGTGTCTAACCGAAAGTGATTGAAGAACCTCGTAGAGGAGGTCTAGGTTCACTAGGACTGAGAGGTCATGATAAAAAAAACAACATTCCCAATAAATACCACACCTCAGAAGGCAGCACGCCATACTTTACGCCTGTAGTGACAGCAACTTCTCTGACAATACTGTACTGCCAGTAGTCTAAACAAAAAGCATAAGCGCTCATATCAATTCTTGAGGTTTCATATCTGAAACCTCAGGAACTGGCTCTGAAACCTGAAACTTCGGAAATCGATTGTCTTGGATTCTTCGCGACCTTATTCGCAAATATAAATATCTACGTGGAGCACGGTTCTTATTGGGAAGCCGATACTGTCTCAGCTAGTAATAACGTTCCACACACACTGTGCAACCCGAAGACTTGTGCTTCAGCCGGCAGCCCGGATACCACCCCAGCCGAACCGCACCCTAACTCCAACACACAGCAATCCAAGAACAATACAGCCAATGTGGTAGTTCAACAACATAGTCGCAAAATCCTGAAGATGGACATATTATTGTCCGAAACATGTTGAGTAATAAGTAAAGTAAATATAGCAAGTGACATCTAGTTGGTTTTTTATTCTTCAGCTATCACTCATCAACGTGTTCCCATCAATGGCTTGGTTCCCGTTCCAGATCAGAAATTGCCAGGCCAGATTCTCCTAGAGTACTTCTTAAGCTCCTCGCAGCTTTAAGTATTATTGCGTTTTTCTTTAGAAAATGACAGAAATTGAAACCAACAAAGTACACATTATTTCAATAAAAACCCTTTCTGTTTACAATTAGTCTGCTACATGTTTCGGCACTCGCGACTTCCAGTAATTACGTAGTGTAAAGAGACGTGTATAAAATATTAACTCAGTATATATATATATCGACAAAAAACTTATTCATATAAAATATAAAAAAACAAAAATACAAAATTAAAAGAGCCAACGTTTGATTACAGTCGCCATGTCTGTGTCTTCCAGGAATAAATTCCGTCCACTGCTGAACCTACATTTCTGCTGTAAAATGGCTGTTTTGTCTACAGTAAATGTGTTGTCTCGTATGCAGTATTTGGAAACATTACGCTTATAAAATGACATACATGCGAACAGTCTTGAATTAGCATATTCTCTCTGTTTAGTACTAGTGTCACAATAAGGCCTTCCACAAGCCCAAATTAGTGCAGCTCGGGGCCAGACTGCATTCATTCTAGAAACCAACTCTTCTGTTTTGCCACGTGTGATGAAAAAGTGTGTGTCTGTCTGTCTATGTATATATATATATATATATAACCAAGATTTTTAGTTTTTAAATTTTTCGACTTACTATATTTAAATGCAGGTTCTGATATATAAGTTTAAGCCAATTCTTTTGATTATTACTCGTGAAGTTTCGCAGACCTTTTAACAAGAGCCGCCACTGCACCAGACAACTGTTATTTAGAAAGTGCACAGATTGTGATTCTGAAGATAAAAACACAGGCTTTTAATCAAATAGTGGCCAATTAAAGTCTTATATTTTTATATTTGTCTATGGTTAAGTGTGTGTCTGTGTGTGTTCACGTACGCAGTATTGCATCATTTCACATTTCACTTTTCAATTACTTGAAGCTCCCTAATATTGGCTCAAATAGAGTTGATATACGTCGGAGACAATTGATAGATGATTATGAGATTCTCCCTAAAAACAGTGTATTTTATTGTTCTTAATATCTATGAATCCTTAAGATTTATATTAGTATTAGATTCCCATTTACTCCTAGATCTTCATAACTGTCTCTTTCAGGTTTCCCCAACAAAGACACAACTGCATTGGTTTTTATCATCCATGATGTCCACATTTCCAGCCCGTCCTATTCCTATTGATTTTTCCAGGACACAGCTTGGTGCTGAAAGCACATTTTGAAGCTCTTGATTATGAAGGATTGTCCAAATTATGTTACTGCATCTTGAGTCGAACAACACTTCTCGGTACCTTATCTGGTAATGTCTACAGTCTGTACGCCTTCATCATTCACAGACACAAAGATTCTCAGTAGTATAAAACGATAGCAAAACTGCAATGCTTCAGATTTTAATTTTCACGTTTGTAGTTAGCAGCCTGTAGGGCGCAGTAATCTGAACGGAACGAAAAGAGAATTTAAACTCTTTTTTCTTTCGTCACTAGAAGCAATTGACCTTTGCCACATTACTTACAGTTCTACTGTCATTCTGTCTTGCATTGTCCTGGAGAGACGTGAACATATATTTACTTCTTCATTATGTACTTCTAGACCAATCCCCGTATGAGCAACTGATAAATTTCCTGTATTTTTTGTGCAGTAGCTATGTTCCCGCCAAGAATTTACCATATCAGTTGATATCAACAATTTGTGTTTCTCATTCAACTGCAGTCACTTCTCCTTTCTTGGACCTCTCTAATTGCATAGTCGAAAGGAAACCTGCAACAAAACAGTGACAAAGCGCTACAAATCCTCCCCTCGTTATTCACAAATTTCTGAATAGCAAAGCTATCGTGCAGACATATAGCCACTTTAACGTCGTTGTAGTTTCCACTTAAGCACACTTCAATTAACCCAACAGAGCAATAGGCTGTCTTGAAGCCTCTGAACGCCCGCAGCACTGAAGCACAGCATTTCCACTGGATGTCAGTAACATTTATGTTGAACTTCACGTTGGTGTTGCTCGCAGCTACAGCTCCATCAGAAACAAATTTGATAGAAAGTCGGATAAAGCGATGTGTGCAGGTAGCAACTGTGACATACTTTGGTGATTGTTGCAGAGAGTTCTATCACCCCTTTTGTTCATAGCTACAGCAACAGACTGGATTCAATTTTGAAACTATTTATTATCAGTTCAGCATTGGATGAAGGCGTAAGTGCATGGGTCTGTACCTGCTGCTTGATCCCTCCTGCCGCTATTCGATCAGTTGATCATTACCATCTTTTGATAACATGTGATCAGTAAGCGACGATCAGTTGATTATAACCAAATATTGATGAAATTCGATTACTAGGCGACGATCAGTTGATCACAGCCAACTCGTGATAACATTTCACGACGATCAAGCTATCATAACTAGCTGCGGGTAACCTTATTAATACGCGAAGATCATTTCATCATAACCAAATATTGATAATATTCGATCAATAAACGACGACTATTTGATCATAACCAACTATTGATAACATTCGATCACTACATGAAGATCATGTGATCATAGTCATATCTTAATATCCTTTGATCAATAAAATAAGATCAGGTGATCATAACCAACTATTGATAACATTCAATCACTACACGAAGATCATGTGATCATAGCCATCTCTTAATATCCTTTGATCAATAAAATAAGATCAGGTGATCATAACCAACTATTGATAACATTTTCGCCGTCCTTAATTCTCAACAAATGTAACAATTTCATAGAATATCTTTACAAATAAGAAATATAATTATTTTACCAGCAGTAATGTGCGTAAAATAAAGCACAGGTTAGTGTGTCCTGCATTTACTTGAATGCGCGTTGCTCTGGTGCACTATGACATTTGCCTGGAGGAACGCTCGACGGAGTATGGACAACTTTACTAATGACTATCGGTTGGTTGTCCGACCTCCATCTGCGAATATCCCAAACAGAACGCGCGACTGCTAACCGCCACATCTTGTCTTTCAGTATCCAAGGTATGAAAACCCAGAGCCTTCCAAAGTCTGTTCGTGTGACTCGTGGCGATGTGATATTTTATTGCTCTTTTGAACTTGCTGTTCCAAGTATTTGGATCAGCGATGGTGTCTCGTCTATTAGAGAATCTCTTAGGTTCTGACACATTGTTCTATTAGTAACTGAAGGGTGCCGCGGTAAGTCAATAGCACTGTCTGTCAGCTTACAAATTCTGGATCTGTCCTTAAAAGGCCTAATCAATCTTGGTCCCATCTATAGGGAAATTATGGAGAAGATATTGACAAGCAACTTTAAAGATGGTACACAGTACGTCGGTTTGTTTAAGACGTATGCCCAGGGGAAATTAGAATAACCAATATAATCTTTATTATGTGTAGCATTGAGATTGGCTGCGTGACTTGACAAATTCAATCGAGAAGCCTAAACACCTTAAAGCTTGGGGGTTAGGCAGTGGCTTAGATAAGAGGTTTGGGGCATCAAGCGACTTGGTTAGCCACACCCCCTTCCCCCAGAATTAGTGGCGAAGTTACTTCCATATCTAGTGACGGGAATCTAAATACTGTCTTCTATCAAAGAACATGTAAGGAACGAAAGAACAAACAACACATTTTATAGTTTTGTACGTTTGTATGTTTCCCTGAAAAACGGCCCCCACCCTTCCAAAACGCGGGACTTCAGGTGACTTAACGATACCACTAGTGGATGGTGCAAGCAGCCTCAACACCCCTTTAACCATAACAAATACACAATGTAAGTATAAACATTTTACAATTATCACAATAGATTACAACAATTTTCTTACTTTACAGTCAATGTCTGGCCTCACAACTGTAAGTATAAACATTTCAGGCGAATCTGGTGCCTCAGAGTTCCAATAATTGCCTATTTCTATATTGAGGTCTTCGCTCTTCTGAGATGTTACGCAACGTTGACCGGAAGTTAGTTACCGACGTTTCGGAACAGCGTATACGTCCTATCTCAAGGGTAAAGGCTGATCCTTGAAGCTGGGGCCAATACGCTTTTCCGAAACTTCGGTAACTAATTTCCAACCAACCCTGCATAACATCTCAGAACAGCGAAGACCCAATTTGCACCGCGATGGAATCTTGAGTTCAAGCTTTCTTCTCTGCTGTGTCTAAGACCAAAGGCAATTATTATTCAGTTACCTTTCGTGTGTCGGACAATACATTTCTGAACAACACTCGCTATGTGTGACATTTGTTTAGAATTTTATCCACATCCCTTATTTACGTGTGTTATGTGATTCACAAAACAAATAACGATCTTCACCCTACACAAGTTTAACCGACTGGTCTTTGCGATGTTGAACTTAACCAGTTAAAGCCTACTGGTTACGTGATGCACCAACAGTTTAACATTCAACAACTGTACGCTCTGCCCACACTGTATTTATGTGTTTTGTATTTATCTGACAACAAACAGCGGCTTGTGCCATTTACAGCATAAACTGATTGGTTTTTATAACCGAGAAGAAAAGTGTTTACAGCGCGGTACGGACTGGGTCTTTGACTAAAGCAGTATACGCTCGTCTTTAAAGGGTTAATTCTCACAATGGGTCAGCATATGAATTTCCAATTATTTGTTACTTGAATACCATAGAAGAGCTTCATACTTAAACATTAAATTGGCTGCAGGTGTATCGGTGGCTATCGGAATTTCAGTCCGACATAACAGGGGGTCGTGGCTTACGACGGTCAGTTTGTTTAGAGAGACCTCATTGTGTAAACCCAACGACAGTCCGCTTTCTTCCGAATTCACCAGTGACTTCACTGCTTAGGTAAGTCTGGCATGAATAGTGACACAGGCAACTACAGTGGGAGATATTGAGCTGGGCATAATTAAAAAAAAAAGCAAGATATGAAATCGAGTAATACGGTGAGATTGGTAGCTCTGTTGTACTGTGAACTGTGTCGATGACCAGAAGGCTTGCATAAAAAATGTTTTAATAAAAATACCTATGTTAATCCTTTATCCAAAAATGTGTTCCGTTCATCTCGCTTCTCTGGTAGATATTTAGTGAATTACGCAGATGCAGCTGGAGAAGATACAGAAAGACACGTGCATGTTCTTTAGGGTGCCCGTTATGTGTGTCTGAATGTAACCAAAGGAGGAGAAGAATAAGAACAGAAACAATGGCGAATAGGCAGGAAGAGAAAGGTATGAAAAATATAGACAGAACCAAATAAATAACGAAATTAGGGAATAAATTACGATGGAAGTAATGAACAAAAAACAGAAAGGAACAATGAATTATAAAGAGGGAAGGAAAAAGAAAAAGGAAATAAAAGAACCAATTCTGAAATATAAAATATACAATAAATAATTTGCAAAACAGGGACAGAGAGAATGATAGAAACTGCGAGAAGGATACTGAATAAATTGAATACAATAAAATAGACGACAAAGAGAAAACGTCCGTCTTAGACAGGCAGATGAAAGATAGGAGGAAGTATACACAAATAACAAGAAATCATGTGACGGAACTAAGTAGATATATGAGCGAACTGTAATTGCGACAGTCGGACAGTGATCTATGGCGGAAGATCTTCTGCCCTTACCCGTGAATACCACCGACACTACCATAAGAAGCAGTACGTCAACAAATTCCAGGTTCCATTAGTGGACAAAGCTGTCTACCTCTTTGTGTGCTTTGGTATCAAAAAACGAAAAAAAAGTGAATCCATTCCTTTTTCAGAAAGTGCAGATGGACGACAGGTTTTATGGAGCAGTACGTGACAATTCTGTGTGGACACACAGTTTTATTTCTTGTAGGATGTGCTGTTTCTTCTGTCTGGATTCAGACAGTGTCTGATAGCCAAGCACAGTGAAAGGTTAACAAGTGACGATGCAGAAATTAAATGGTCTTCCTACACTTAGCGGCCAGCGCTTAAAATCAATAGGTCTTGGTTTCAGTGGCTGATATCAAGAATAACTCAACTGAGCTGCCTATCAGAAGGCCCTCAGAGACGACGATTTTAGCTGAAACTGTGTGAGGCCCTGACAAACCGGTCATGTCTCAGTTCGTGATGAGCACAAAGTCAAATTAATTTGTTAAAATTTCTGTTTGTCTTTTTCTGTAGACGTGGAAGAGTGCTGTATGTCTGTATTTTATGTGTCAGTCCCCATGGCGGGCGGTATAAGGCGTGGGTTTGTGGCCCATCACTTGTTTGGGTTGCGGGTTCGAATCCAGCCGGGGGCATGGGTGGCTGTCTGTGTGAATGTTGTGTGTTTTCAGGTAGAGGTATCTGCGACGGGCTATTACTCGTCCAGAGGAGTCCAAACGAGTGTGGTGTGTCTGAGTGTAATCGTGAAGCCTCGATAATGAGTAGGCCTTGGCCCACTAGGGGCTGTTGCGTCGTGGAAAAAGAAATGTTATGACACGTTAGCAGTTTGGTAGTACAACTGAATGAAGCAGCGTGGGCAGACTTATAGTGTCTTGTGGAGAAATGTGAGGCAAACAGAACTTCTGTCTTTCTTGACTGGAGGCTTCCGCCGCGGTGCAAATGAGATCTTCGATCTTCTGGGATGTTATGCAGCGTACACTGGTAGTTACCGACGTTTCGGTACCAAAAAATCGATAGCATCTCCAAGGGTCAAACAGTCCAAGAAGAATTCTTCTTCGATTGCTCGACGGTTGAAAACGGGACCCGATGGGTTGTACCGTACCGACGGTAACTAACTACCAAAGTACACCGAGTAACGTTTCAGAAAAGCGAAGATCTCAACTTTTGCCTTATTGGTAAGCTTAGTCAAATCTTAGTGGTCCCTGCTTTATCATGCGGGATGTTGTTTGGCCAAGTTATGATTATTAACTTTGTTGTCATTATGCAAAACAGCATGGGTTTCCCCTTGAATATAAAATCTCACTATTGTATCGTCTCGTGGGAAATTTTAAACAAGTTTCCACTTCCACGCCCCATTTTATAACATCCAACAGCACTTCTGAATATTAGCTTCACTAGACTTTCTTCACCCTGGTCTTTCTTACATCTGAGAGCGAAGTGCAGACGTTTGTGCATCTCGGTAAGGCAGAGAGAATTTGCTCTGTTTAGGCACTGCACATTGAATTTAAAAAAGTACAGGCTGCTCTAAAACTAAAGCTCTACCATTTAATTTGAGCGGTGCTGAGTTCGAACACTGGTCGACAATCGACTACACCGACAGTCGTTTTACGTGGTATTCCTCAGTCTCTCCTGGATTAGATTATTTTAGACAATGATTGCTCCCTTCCACAGCCTTTCCAATTTATTATTTACAAATAATTACAGCACTGGAAGATGTAAATTATGATTAGGAACTCCTCTAGGGCTGGGCAAGTGGATTGGTCACCTCTCGTATCGACAGTACTATTTCGTGGGTGTCGTCAAATGAAGTAAAAAAACTATTGAATTCCGAAAATACAAAATGTCAGAGAAGTAAACCAGAGGGTAAATGTGCGGGATACTTTCCTTTAAACCATCTTTATTATTTCCAGTTGAATCATACAAGAGATGAGAAATATTTATTAGTAAACACAAGGCTTGGCACTGGTATTGAGTAGCACATAGCTTATATTGCTCGATGTTGTTAGCACATAGCTTATATTGCTCGATGTTGTTGGTACAAATCTCGGACTCCCATAGACTGCTTTACCTTCAGCCCTCGTATTTCAAATGACGGTCCTGTGCTAGATACTGTGACAGACAGACAGACAGACAAAAATAGCCTTTCGAGTAAATAACAGATAACGACAGGACAAAAAGACGCTAACAAGAAACTCTAGTGCAATTTTTTCTCGTGACGTCACAGACAAACTGGTATCTACGGCGCCTTATTGTCGAGGTTTCTAGATCACACACATTTCAACACTCCTCACTCGGTACGACTCCTCTGGACGAGTGGTCGACCCGTCCCACAGACCTCTACCTTACAACACACAAAATTCACAAGAGACATGCAACCGTCGGGGTTCGCACCCGCAACCCCAGCAACCGAGCGGCCACCATGATCGTCCCTTTAGTGCAGTTATGGCAAATAATCATCATGAAATTACGGCAAATATATATATTATTTTTTTGCGCACCAGACAACAGTTGCAATGATCTGCTGCGCTGTACAATTCTTTGCAGCACCGCGTTATTGCGAGACCTAGGGTTCAGTACTATCGCGGTGACTACAAACAATACTGTCTTTTTGAGTATGATGCCGTGTAGTCTGGTAGTTACCGACATTTAGCAGAAATGCCCTGACTGTTTTTTTTCAGAGTAGAATTTTCTGATCTGAAAGCTGACACGTAACAATACACACGTCAGGCAGACTTTGTGGCCGACGACAGCATTCTTCAGCTCCATCCGCGTAAGTGCGGCATTCTGTAACAACACATTCGTTCGTCCAGGACTAATTGCACTGCCGATAACACTTACGGGCCAACTTCAGAGTTTTAAATGCCATGTTATTCACATCGTGCTTTGCTCTACGTTCCACGGCTTTTTAAAGAAAAACTGCACTATTTGCACTAAAATGAAACAGACCAAAAACACACTTTATATTACAAGCAAGCAGTATTTGAATTTCGTATTGGTCTTACGATGTGTTGTTTTTGTTGTTAATAAGCTCCCTGAAGATGGCGTCTTGCTGCCGGAACATGTAGAAGTTGGCACCATTTCGAAGTGAGTTTTGTTAATTGATTTGCTGTAATTTAAACAGTGCGTTTTGTTGTTTAAAAAGTACGGAATCAAAATTTGAGTCACGCGACTGAATTCTGCGATCAGCAGCCGTGTTCAGTACAGCCGACCTTACTAGAAAGAGAAGAGGAATTGAAACACAGGCATGTCCGGAGGACAGGAGCTGTATTTCTTTGTACGTAAACACATAATTTCATGAAACCTGTACGGAGGGTTTTATTTAAACAAATGTGCCTACCTGAATTTCCATTGTGGAACTCTACAATTCAGCGCCGCTCAGAAAGACGCATGTCTGTTAAAACGACACTGAACCAGTTACATCAACCACCCACCCACATTATGTTGAGATTTAAGCTTCTTTCTGTTGTGAGGGTTAAGATTGCCGACTTTCTGGACGCGCCATAGTGTGGTGTATAGATGGGCAGTGGCGTTTCGGGGAAAGCTATTTTCTCCATTTTGAAGGTTGAAGCATGAAACACGTTTTAAGAAAGCCTAGCTCCCACTTACCAATTTACACGGCATCACAATTCATAAGACCATAGTCTTAGGCTAAGCTGGGGAGCACATATTTTCCAAAAATCTAGGAGCCACACAAAATTCAGGGTGCCAGGAGAGAAAGATGAAGCAATTTGCATACTGACGACCCGCAAATGTTAGTCAGCACCGGTTACTTCAGTCCGCACGGTGACCCGGCACCGAGGACTCTTAATCCCAAATCTTAAGCATATTGTTTCTCCTTGGCCTCTTTCACGGTCGTTTTGCTTGACAAAGATCCACGGGTAGGTCTTCCTTATATTTCGATCGCACCTACATGAGCAGCACATCACATGTTGAGACCATATATATATCACTATCGTAACAAAACTATCTGACCTGTATAAGTCCCGAATTTAATTTACGTAATTATCACAAATCCGAACTTGCTTCACCACCGAACTATTTCCGAAAAGTTGCTTGTCAGATTTTAATTTATAAGGCTAAATGTTTGTGACTTTTAACGCCTTCACATTTTTGTTAGACATACATACACACGCACACACACACACACATACACACACATACACACACACATACATACATACATACATACATACACACATACACACACATACACACATACAGACACAGACAGACACACACATACACACATATACACACATACATACAGACACACAAACAA
>Ga0123357_10010227_pt1 | contig 11917 bp, 11 predicted proteins | sample TergutEmb28metaG_FD_89873 | JGI IMG/M metagenome (GOLD analysis project Ga0123357, IMG submission 89873) | Embiratermes neotenicus P4 segment gut microbial communities from Petit-Saut dam, French Guiana - Emb289 P4 | ecosystem: Host-associated > Arthropoda: Insects > Digestive system > Gut ...
ACCTCCTGCGCTGCGACGTTGAAAACGCGCTGGGCGCCCACTGACGTCGTTCCTGCGAAACTCACGGGCTTTAAGCCCGCATCGTTTCACAGCGCCTGGTCAGTGAACACCGATCGCGTTTTCAACTGACGTCAACTCGCGCTGGGCGCCTGCTGACGTCGTTCCTGCGAAACTCACGGGCTTTTTAGCCCGCATCGTTTCACAGCGCCTAGTCAGCAAGCACCGATCGCGTTTTCAACTGACGTTGAATTAATGTTATTGCAATGGCTTTACAGCTATACGTACCGACGCCGTCTTTTGGGGCGGGCGAACTGCCGGGGTGCAGGCGCAGGCGCGAGCGCTGACTGTGAGGGGAATTTGTTGCTTGTTGGGGCTATCCAGTATACTTGAGTATCCTGAGCAATAAAGAAAGTGGACTACTATGAAAACAGTCAATATTGGACTTATCGGGCTTGGCACGGTGGGCGGCGGTGTGGTTGATATCCTGCGCAAGCGTCAGGAGGATTTCCAGCGCCATTACGGCCTTGACCTGCGGCTTGCCCGCGTGGCAGATCGCAACACGAGCCGTTTCGCGCAACTGGGGCTTGACCCGGCAATCTGCACCGATGACGCGTTTGCGCTCATCGCAGACCCCACCGTCGATGTGGTCATCGAGCTCATTGGCGGGACCGGTGTTGCCAAAGACGTGGTGGCAGCGGCCTTAGAGGCGGGAAAACGGGTCGTGACCGCGAACAAGGCCCTCATGGCAAGCTCCGGCCACGAGCTCCTGAAAGCGGCTGAGGACCGCGGTGTCGAGCTGCGTTTTGAAGCGAGCGTGGGCGGCGGCATCCCCATCATAGAGCCGCTCAAACACGCGCTGACCGCGAACAAGATCACAAGCGTGCTGGGCATTGTCAACGGCACAACCAACTACATGCTGACGCACATGAGCGAGAGCGGACTGTCCTACGACGACGCGCTGGCTGAGGCTCAAGGATGCGGCTATGCAGAAGCCGATCCCTCCGCTGACGTCGATGGCGCTGACGCCGCCGCAAAGATTGCGATTCTGGCAAGCATCGCGTTTCACTCGCGCGTTACGATCGACCAGGTCTATACCGAGGGCATCCGCAGCCTTTCTGCCATTGATGTTGCCTATGCGGCGACCATGGGCTACGTGGTCAAGCTGCTTGCCCTGGCAAAGCTTACGGAAGATGGCATCGACATCCGGGTGCACCCGACGATGATCCCGGCCACACATCAGCTTGCGGCGGTCAAAGGCGTCTATAATGCGATCTATGTCACGGGCGACGCAGTGGGCGACACGATGTTTTTTGGCGAGGGCGCCGGCGCCGGTGCTGCCGCTAGCGCGGTGGTGGGCGATGTGATCGAGGCGGCCCGCGCGCTGGCAGACAACAACACGACCCTGGGCTGCACCTGCACCGACGATCTGCCCATCCGTCCCATCGCAGAGCTTGAGACCAGCTATTACATTCGCATGATCGTCGATGACAAAAGCGGCGTGCTCGCCAAGATGACGGCGGTGTTTGCCGACCAGGATGTCAGTGTGGACTCGATCATGCAGCAAGGCACGGCTCATGATGGCACGGCCGAGATTATCTATGTCACCCACCGGGCGCGTGAAGAAGCGATCCGTAGTGTTCTGGCGGAGCTTGAACGGTTGGAAGTCGTCAAGACGATCGCTGCGCTTATCAGGGTGGAGGCGCTCTGACATGGCGCCCGCGGACCGCGCCCCCAGCGCCGCGTATCGGGTGCCGGCTTCTACCACGAACCTGGGGCCGGGCTTTGACTGCCTGGGCATCGCGCTTAAGCTGTACAACCACTTTGAGGCCGAGCTTGCTTCGCAGTGGTCATTTGAAGCGCATGGCGAGGGCGCAGACGAGATTGGCAAGCAGGAGCGCAACCTGGTGATCGAGGCGATGCAGCAGGTCTTTGAAGAGGCGTTTTGCGGTGATCTTGCGGCACGCGTGGTCAGCGAGAACGCCGTGCCGCTCGCTAACGGACTGGGGTCGTCGTCTACGGCGCTGGTCGGCGGCATGCTGCTTGCGCGCGACGTGCTGCGCCAGTTGCCCGGTGAAGTTGACAGCGCGCGCATTCCTGATGACGCGCGGCTTTTCCAGATGCTGACCGAGGCAGAAGGCCATCCAGACAACGTTGCGCCAACGTGGAAGGGCGGTTTTACCATCTGCTGGACCGATGAGGCGCGCGAAGTAAGGGGGCATGTCCCGGCGCATTGCTACGCGAGCCAGCCCTCAGCGGGCGTTGCGGCGGTCATTGTGTCCTCGCACCGGGAGCTCCATACTTCAGAGGCGCGCCGCGTACTGCCTGAGCGGATCTCGCGCGCCGATGCAATCAGCAACCTGTCGCGCACGGCGCTTCTGGTCGCGGCTATCCTTGACGGACGCCCTGATCTTTTGCGCGCGGCGATGAAGGACCGCCTGCACGAGCCTTACCGGGCGCCGCTGATCCCCGATTTTGAGACGCTGCGTGCGGCCTTGCTGGAGGCGGGCGCTGATGGGGCGGGCCTCTCGGGCGCTGGCCCTACTGTTGCAGCGCTGGTCATCGACGCCGATGACGAGGCCGCCCTTGTGCGCGCCCTTGACATTGCAAACAGCTTCAATGAACGCTCAAGCCTCTCGTTTCCTGACCGATTCCCCGCGCGCGCCGTTGGTATTGCGCGTGAGGGCGCGCTAAAAGTGGGCTAGATCGATGAGCCGGGGGACAACGCTGCGGTTCCTTGCCACGGACTCCCGTGACGCCGCGCTCAATCTTGCGACCGAAGAGCTGCTGGTAAACACCGATGATGGCCGCGACGTGATCATGCTCTGGCAAAACGACCCGGTGGTGGTCGTGGGCCGCCATCAGAATACCGAGCTGCAGGTCGATCGCGCCTACTGCGCAGACCACGGGATCGCGGTCGTCCGCCGCCTGTCAGGCGGGGGAGCGGTCTATCATGATCACGGTAACTTATGTTACACCTTTATCACGCGCCAGACGACCGGGCGCCAGCCGGACTTTCGTCAGTTCGCGCGCCCGGTGCTTGAGGCGCTGGAGCGCCTGGGGCTGCGCGCTGAGCTCTCCGGGCGAAACGACCTGATGCTTGACGGTCGCAAGTTCAGCGGCCTTGCCCAGTATCGTCACGGGACTACGCTGATGCAGCACGGCGCGCTGCTCTTTGACACCGACCTCAGCGTGCTGGGTCGTGCCCTGAAGCCCAAGCGGCGCCAGCTCGATCTTTTGCCAGCGACGCCGGGCGTGGCCTCGCACGGCGCGCGTGTCATAAACCTGCGCGAGTATCTCTCGTGCAGCTTCGGGGAGTTTCGCGACACGCTGGCTGCGTGCTTTACCGCCGGCGCCGAAGTTGAGGCACGCCCGCTTGGCGCCGACGAACGCAGCGCTGCTGACGCGCTGGCACAGACGCGCTATCGCAGCGCCGCCTGGAACTGGGGACAGTCGCCCCACTACGATCTGCGCGCCGAGGCGCTGACCACCGCGGGGACAGTCCTGTTGTGCGTTGCGCTTGATCAGGCAGGTACTATCAACGCGGCGCGTCTGTACGGTGACTATTTTGAGCATGAGCCGGTTGTGGACCTGGAGGAGGCGCTGCGCGGTCTGACGCCGGCGCAGGTCGTGGCGCGCGCGCCGGAGCTTAAGGCGTCGCGCTTCATCTCTGGGATAGATGACCGCGACTTTGCCGCGCTTGCCAGCGCGCTGGAGCCTGCCTGATGGATGCGACGGGCAAGAAAACGCCGACGCCGGCCACAGGCGGGGACAGCGACCCGGCGATCAGGCGCCCGGCAGACGCCCGCCACGCGCTGCGCTATCTGGATACCGACGCCGACTTTGCGGCGGCGCTGGAGCCGCTGCACGACGCTCAGGCCATCGCGCTGGATACAGAATTCATGCGCGAGAAGACCTACTACGCAAAGCTGTGCCTGCTCCAGATCGCAAGCGAACACGAGGTGTTGCTTGTTGATACCCTGCGGATACAGGATTATCATCCGCTGGCCGATCTGCTCAGGGACGCGCAGGTCACCAAGGTCTTTCATGCGGGTGGTCAGGACCTGGAGATTTTGTATCAGGCCTGTGGCGCGGTGGTCAGCTCGTATTTTGATACGCAGGATGCGGCTGAACTCCTCGGCTATAGTTCGCAGATTGGCTATGGGGCGCTGGTCTCCGGCGAGCTGGGGGTTGAACTCTCCAAGTCTGATAGCTTTACGGACTGGGATCGTCGTCCGTTAACAGCGGCTCAGCTCAGCTATGCGGCTGATGACGTGATCTGGCTGTTGCAACTTTATCCGCTCCTGCGCGATAAACTTACGCGCACCGGGCGCCTGGACTGGCTCCGGGAACCCTTTGCGGCAAAGACCGATCTGGCGGTGCTTGACCCGGATCCGCGTAACGCCTACCTGAAAGTCCGGCGAGTGTCTCAGCTGAAAGGCAAGCGCCTGGCTGTTGTTCGGGAGCTTGCCGCCTGGCGTGAAGCTGAGGCGCGCCGGCGCAATCTGCCACGCAGGTGGGTGTTAAGTGATGAGAGTCTGATCGAGGTTGCCCGGCGTATGCCGCAGACGGGCGAGGAGCTCGTGCAGATCCGGGGCGTTGACCTGCATGGGCGCGACCGTCAGGATTTGTTGCTGGCGGCGGTGCGCGCGGGGCAAGACCTTCCGCAAGAAGAGTGGCCGGAGTTAAAGGAGGGCAAGCGCCGTGCGCGCGACGTGAGCGCGGCGGTTGATCTGATGGCGGCGCTGGTGCGCTGTCGCGCGCGAGAGGCCGATGTGTCCTCTACGCTTCTGGCCAGTCGCCGTCAGCTGGAAGCCCTGGCGCTGAACCCTGAGGCGGACTCGCCGCTTCTGGCGGGCTGGCGTCGCGAGCTCATTGGTGCAGAACTTCTGCAGCTTCTGCGGGGAAATCTTGTCTTGTCACTGGAGGGTGATAGACTGAAAATTAACAACGTAGCAAAGGACTCTGAGTAAGTAAGGAGAACGGATGTTTCTCTTAAATTCAAGTTGGCTTTTAGTGATGGTCGCCGCGATGGCGATCGGCGGGCTGGCGCAGCTGGGGATCCGCCGTGCCCATAAGAAGTATTCGCGCGTACCGCTGGCGAGCGGTATGACCGGCGCGCAGGTTGCGCTGCGCATTCTGCAGTCCAACAGCATTGCCACGCCTGATGGGCGCACCCGGCGTGGTTCGGTGGGTATTCAGCAGGTGTCGGGCTCGCTGACTGATCACTACGATCCCCGCAGCGGTATCGTGTCGCTGTCTGAGGGTATCTATGGCGGCAGCAGTGTGGCCGCAGCCGCGGTCGCCGCGCATGAGGTTGGCCATGCCATTCAGGACGCGCATGGCTACGTGTTTGGGCGTCTGCGCACAGCGATGGTGCCTGCGGTGAACTTCAGCTCGCGCTTTTCGATGATACTGATCCTGAGCGCCTTTTTCTTCTTGGGGACCGCAACGGGAACACTGGGCTTTTACGCGCTGTGGGCGGGCATTATTTTGTATTCAGCGGCGGTGGTTTTTCAACTGGTGACCCTGCCGGTCGAGATCGACGCGTCGCGCCGCGGTATGGCGCAGCTTCGCAGCCTGGGAATTCTTGGCCCGGATGAGCTGTCTGGCGGGCGCACGGTACTGACGGCAGCGGCGATGACCTATGTGGCGGCAGCGCTCGTATCCCTGCTGTATCTGGCCTTCTATATCTTTATGGGCAGCAGCCGTCGCTAGGCGCGCGGCACGCTGACTGACACAGACAGGCGCCGGTACGTATGGCTTCTCCGGGTTTCTTCAATGAGCTTGATGGCGAGCTGTCCGGTGATGACTTCTTTGCCGCGCCCGATCCCGCCCACGGTGCTCCAACGCACGACGCCGACGCCCCTCTCACCGTCAGTGACGCCCTGAGCCTGGCAAAAGCCGCGCTTGAGACGCTGCGGCTCCGCGTGGTGGGCGAGGTTTCTGAGCTGAGTGACAAGGCCGGGTATAAGGCGGTCTATTTTGCCCTGTCTGACGGCAAGAGCAAGCTGCCCTGTCTGATGTGGCGCAATCGCTACGACGCCAGCGATACCAGCTTGCAGCTAGGCGAGCAGGTCGAGCTTGAGGGCGCGTTTTCGGTCTATCCGGTGCGCGGCGACCTGCAGTTCTATGTTGACCACATTGAACCGGTGGGCGAGGGCCGCCTGCGTATGGAAGTGGCCCGCCGCGCGAAGGCGCTGCAGGCAGAAGGCCTCATGGATCGCGCGCGTAAGCAGGCCCTGCCCGCCTGGCCCGGGCGTATCGCGCTCGTGACGTCGCCGCAGGGCGCTGCGGTCCAGGACGTGCTGCGCACGCTGGCGCGGCGCTGGCCTGTGGCGCGCGTGCTGCTCTGCGGCGTCCAGGTTGAAGGTACGGGCGCAGTCGACTCGATCGTGGCCGGACTGCAGGCAGCCGATAGCGCTGGCGCCGAGGTGATCCTGCTGGTGCGCGGCGGTGGCTCCTACGAAAACCTGCTGCCGTTTTCTGAGGAGGCGGTGGCGCGCGCGATTGCTGCTGCGCGCACGCCCGTGGTAACCGGCATCGGGCATGAGCCGGACACCTCGATCGCTGATTTGGTGGCCGATGTGCGCGCCTCGACACCGACGGCAGCAGCTGAGGCTGCCTCGCCTGTGGCCTCTGAGCTGCAGGCTCAACTGGCGCGTGATGCGCGCCGCCTGGCAGCCGGCTTGAACAATCGGGTCGCGCGTGACGCCGAGCGCCTGCGTCATCTGCGGCAGCACCCCTGCCTGCGTGATCCTCAGAGTCTGTTTGCGGTGCAGATGCAGAGCGTGGATTTGCTGCGCGAGCGCCTTGAGCGCGCGATACCGCTGCGCCTTGAGCGCGCGGACGAGGCCCTGGCGCAGCACCGTGATGCGCTCCAGCGCGCCGGCAAGCGCCTGCTGGAGGACTCCGACGCGCGACTGCGGCTGCTGGTCGCCCGCCTTGACGCGTTGTCGCCTTTAAAGGTGCTGGCGCGGGGTTATGCGTATGCCACCACCACTCGCCAGGGGGCGCTTGTTAAGAGCGTGACGCAGGTAGATGTTGGTGACGAGCTCGCTTTGCGCCTGGCCGACGGTGAACTTTTGACGACGGTGACCGAACTACGAGAACGGAGCATGACGTGACAGAGCATAAGACTGAAATCGAGCCGGAGGCTCAGACCTTTGAGCAGTCCCTTGAAGAATTGCAAGCTATTGTGGGTGGTCTGGAGAGTGGCTCGCTTGAGCTGGAGGATTCTCTGGCAGCCTATGAGCGCGGGGTCGCGCTCATAGCTGCGCTTAACAAGAAGCTTGAGGGCGCCAAGCAGCAGGTCGAAGTGCTGATGGGCGAGGTCAGCGCCGAGCGCCTCAAAGAGCTGCAAGTCAGCGAGGAGTCACGCGCCGTCACCGACCAGTAACCGTCCGCGCGAGGAGCGGCGATCCAGCCCCCGTCATTGCGAGGAGCGGAGCGCAGCGCAGCGACGCGGCAACCCAGTAGCTAGCCCCCCGCGTCATCACGGGCGTAGCCTTGCAGCCTCCAGCCCCCCGTCATCCTGCAGCCTCCAGCCCCCCGTCATCCTGCGCGTAGTCGCAGGATCCAGGACTAAGAAAGGATACCTACCATGTCAGATTGCCTGTTTTGCAAAATTGCTGCTGGAGAAATCGGTGGCCCCTTCATTTACGAAGATGAGCAGGTAGTGGCCTTTGATGACATCAGTCCTCAGGCGCCCGTGCACACGCTGATCATCCCCAAGGAGCACTGCGCCAGCCTTAACGACGATCCGGACCCTGCGCTGCTGGGCCACATCCTGCGCGTTGCCCATGAAATCGCGCGCATCAAGGGCATCGATCAGTCAGGCTATCGCGTCGTGCAAAACAATGGGGCCGACGCGGGCCAGACCGTATTTCACCTGCATTTCCATGTCCTGGGTGGTAAATCCCTGAATGTCCAGATGGCCTGACACCCCCACTTGTCATTGCGAGGAGCGCGTAGCGCGACGCGGCAATCCAGTAGCCTATGGCATAGCGGTTGATCTGGGGACCACCTCGGTCTCGCTGGCGCTGGCACAGCTGGCGCCTGGCGCCGCACCCCGGGTGCTCGCGTCTGCCAGTGCCCGCAACGCCCAGGCGTCAGAGTTTGGGCGCGACATCCTGTCGCGGCTGAGCGCGGCGACCGGTGGCGCAGGTAGTCGGCTCCGCGATCTGGCGCAGAACCAGGTGATCGAGCTTTTGGCCTGTGCTGCCGGTCGCAGCGGACTTGAGCTTGCAGAGATCACGCCAGCGCTGTCGCGGGCAGTGATTGCCGGCAACTCCGCGATGGCGGCGCTTCTGGTCGGCGCAGACGTCGCCTCGCTTGCAACCGCGCCGTTTGCGCCGGTGCGTACCCTGCGCTGCGACGCGGGCCCTCTGGCCCGGCTCCTGGGCCCGCAGCGCATCACGGTGCTGGAGCCTCTGGACGCTTTTGTGGGCGGCGATGTGCGGGCCGACCTGATTGCAACTGATTTGGTGGCGGAAGACGCCAGCGGTCCGCGCCTGCTGATCGATCTGGGTACCAATGCCGAGGTCGTCCTGGCCCGTGGCCCCCATCTTTTTGTGTGCTCGGCGCCAGCGGGTCCGGCCTTTGAGGGCGGCGGCTCGAAGCTTCTGGGCTCCGAGGTTCTGGCCGATGTGGCGCAGCTCCTGCGCCAGGGCGTTATCGGCAGAGACGGCAAGCTTGACGAACGCAACACGCAGGTCAGGCGCGATCAAGGCGGCGTGGCCCAGGTCAGTGGCCCCCGCTCAGGACAAGCGCTCTCCCAGCGTTTTATCCGCGATCTGCAACTGGCGAAAGCGGCAACAAGTACTGCGCTGGCCCAGACCCTTGACGTAGCGGGCCTGCGCGCCGCAGACATCGTGAGCATCGACATCGCGGGCGCGTTTGGCTCGGCCCTTGTCCCGGCCGATCTGGCAACCCTCGGCCTCATTCCCGCGGTATGGCAGGACCGGACTCATTCACGGGGCAACGCCTCGCTGGCAGGCGCGCTTGCGGTGCTTGGCGGCGCCAGCCCGGAGCTCAGCCGCGCCGTGAAGCTTATCGCGATAGCCCTGCCGGATGACCCGGCGTTTAATGCGGCCCTGATCGCCGCGACCGATTTTAACTGGAGGCACTAAGTAATGAAATTCTCACGCGACAAGGCGCTCATCATCACCGGCGCCTGGATACTGGTGATGTGGCTCTCGCTTTTTACGAGGAACTTTCCTTTCATCATCATAATCTTTCTGTTGCTGGCGATCCCCCTGGCGCTGGTATTCTGGGACCGCCACCCCTGGAAGCGCCGCCAGATCGTGACCGTGATAATCGAGCTCGTAGTAGCCGCCCCCATCCTGGTCCTGCTCATCATGACCGCCCTCATGGGCCAAAGCTGAGGAAGACAGGAAGTGAGACAGGGGGACGGTTCTCTTGTCTCATTTGACTTGTCATTCTGCGCGCAGTCGCAGAATCCAGATGTTGCCCGAGTTGATACCCCGACCCCCTGTGTTGACCCCCTGTGTTCAATGAGACAGAAGAACCGTCCCCCTGTCTCATTTCAAGGATGGCAAGAACATCACTGAAGATACGACGATTACGGCTCAGTATGATCCGGATACTGATACCCCGTACACGATAGAACATTACTTGGTAGACAGAAACGGTAACGCAACACTTCAAGGCGCAGACACTGAGCATCTGACCGGTACTACTGATACCATCGCAACAGCAACTCCTAAGAGCTACAGTGGCTACAGCTATGCGGCTGGCTATGACAAGGACGGCAACACTGAAGTTGCTTCAGGTCTCATTGCCGGAGACGGAAGCTTAGTACTGAAACTCTACTATGTCCAGGATGCCTTAAAGGTCACCTACGTAGACTGGAACGACTCTGTAATTACTACTGAGACCGTAGGCTATGGTGAAGATGCAACACCGCCAACAGATCCAACCCGTCCGGGATATCACTTCCGTAGCTGGGACAAAGATGGCAAGAACATCACCGAAGATACTACCATCACAGCCCAGTACGATCCGAATACTGATACGCCTTATATCGTCAAGCACTATCTTGTTGATGCCTTTGGAGTTGCCACCCCTGCCTGTCCCGATGAAGAGCTGACAGGAACAACAGACACGACAGCAACGGCAACACCTAAGACCTTTGCCGGATACAGTCATGATCCCAACTATCCCGGAACCATTGCTGAGGGCCTGATTGCCGGAGACGGCTCTCTGGTACTTATCCTGTACTACACTCAAGATAAGCTGACGGTGACCTACGTTGACTTCGATGGTAGCGTTATCACTACTGAGACCGTAGGCTACGGAGACGACGCCACACCTCCGGCTGACCCCACTCGTCCGGGATATCACTTCAGGGGATGGGACAAAGATGGCAAGAACATCATCGAAAACACAACTATCACCGCTCAGTATGACCCTGATACTGATACGCCTTATAAGACGGAATACTACTGGGTAGATGCAGATGGTAACGTTACGCTTCATGAGACGGTTCCAGGGCAGGGCACTACGGGAGATACGGCACATGCCGATGTCAAAAACTATACGGGATATAACTACAGCCCCGGATATAACAAAGACGGCAACACTGAAGTAGCTTCTGGCACTATTGCTGGAGACGGATCCCTGGTGTTGAAACTCTACTACATCGCAGTCGAGGAACAAAAAGAATCCGTCTATACCGTACAGGTACGCTATCACCTCTGGACCGCGGATGGCGAAGTGATCGTGACCGACTCTGTTCCCGGTACCTGGAAGCCGGGTGACAAAGTAAACCCAGCCGGGCTGCTGAACGCTCATAAGCCTTACGGCTTTGGTAATGGTGTCCCGGTTGGTAGCAACTGGACCGTTTCTGGCGACGACGTTACGACCTTTGATATCTACTATCCTGATACGCCGCCGGTCATCAGCGTTAAAAACGACGTGATCTATGTGCGCAAGCCGGTTAAACTTACTCTCGATGATATCTATCGCATCGCAGACGTGACTATCACTGACGCTGAAGAAGACATCCCGCTCTCCTGGCTTAAGGAGAAAGGCTATGCCAACATTACCTGGACGGTCGTGAACTATCCGGGCGGGACAGGCTACCTGATAACGCTGCAAGTTACCGATACTCCCGGGCTTAAAAGTAATTATCAGCAACTATTTATCTTTGTGCTGGACCAGCCTGAGCACATTCGCAAGCCCAAGCCAGGCGAGACGCCACCTTCTGACTATACGCCTGAAGGTACCGCATGGGGCCTGGACAGCACCGGCGACTGGGTGATCTACATCCCCACAAAGACGCCGCTTGTCAAGCACAAGCAGCCCAAGGCCAAGACCCCGGCGGGTACCGGCTTAGGCCTGCCTTCGACTGGCGACAGCGCCCTGCTGACCGCTCCGGCCGCCCTGGCCGCTGCTGGCGCAGCAATGCTTGCCGCCACCCGCCGACGCCGCCGTCAGCGGCATCCCAACCCCAGTGATTAGAGACACTCTCCCCTTTGTCTCTGACACATACTCTTGTTGAGCAGCCCGCTTCACCCCCCTTATTAATGCGGGCTGCTCATTCCAGCGCACCTGACCCCCTGTGTTCCCTCTGCAAGTTGGCTCTATAAAAAGTAAACCTGAATAAACCGGCCTGAAAATTTGTAAAATTTTTTCACTCTGGGTTATTGACTCCCTAACTGCTATGGAGCTATTATGAACGTGGATATTTATGTAGTTTTCGTGTAGGAGGGATGGGAAAGAATGCGACGAAGCCTAAAAGTCGTAACCACTGCGCTCTGTTTACTCATAGCCTTGCAACTTATATCCGTTGGCGCTGCAGTAGCAAATAACGCAAGTCCTGCAAGTAGCACCAGCGCAACGAGCGCCTCAAAGGAAGCAACGCAGACAGGGCCGACTGCACAGTCAGCAGAGACTA
>Ga0123357_10010228_pt1 | contig 11917 bp, 19 predicted proteins | sample TergutEmb28metaG_FD_89873 | JGI IMG/M metagenome (GOLD analysis project Ga0123357, IMG submission 89873) | Embiratermes neotenicus P4 segment gut microbial communities from Petit-Saut dam, French Guiana - Emb289 P4 | ecosystem: Host-associated > Arthropoda: Insects > Digestive system > Gut ...
CGCTAAACCGGAAAAATCCCTTATCGAGGGACGAAAAGAGCGCGCGGGCCGGGATAGTTTTGGCCGGATCAGTGTCCGGCACAAGGGCAGCGGTCATAAGCGGCTCTACCGTGTCGTTGATTTCAAGCGGGACAAGATTGGAATTCCGGGCAAAGTTGCTTCTATTGAGTACGATCCCAACAGAAGCGCCAATATTGCCCTCATCAAATACGAAGACGGTGAAAAACGCTACATCATAGCGCCCCAGAAGCTTGCAGTAAATGCCAGGATCATCAGCGGGCCGAATGTTCCCATTGAAACCGGGAATGCCCTGCCGCTTGAGAATATTCCCCTGGGGTTTACAGTTCACAATGTGGAACTTACCCTCGGCAAAGGGGGCCAGATCGTCCGTTCGGCCGGCAGCGGAGCGCTGGTTGCGGCCAAGGAAGGGGATTACGTTACCCTGAAGCTCCCCTCCGGGGAAATGCGCATGGTTTTCAAGAAATGCTACGCAACTATCGGCATCGTAGGTAACGAAGACCACATGAATGTGCAGATCGGCAAGGCTGGCCGCAAGCGCTGGATGGGCGTACGGCCAACAGTCCGGGGCATGGCTATGAACCCGATAGATCATCCCCACGGAGGCGGTGAAGGAAAGAGTAAAGGTATTCATCCGGTTACCCCATGGGGGCAGCCGTGCAAGGGATATAAGACCAGAAAGAAGCATAAGCCTTCGTCCCGGTTCATCGTAAGCCGGGGTAAAAAATAGGAGCAAAGGGTGTCAAGGTCCATAAAGAAGGGGCCCTTCATTGAGAAGAGTCTTTACAAGAGGGTACTGGAGTTAAGCAAGTCCGGGGAACGGAAAATGGTAAAAACCTATTCCCGTTGTTCCACTATCATTCCTGAGATGGTGGGGGGAACTATCTCGGTCTATAACGGTAAAACCTGGATTCCCGTATACATTACGGAAAATTTGGTCGGTCATAAATTGGGCGAATTCGCTCCCACCCGGATATTCCGGGGCCATGCGGGTTCGGACAAAAAGGCCGCGGCAAAATAAGTCGCCATAAATGGCGCGCCATTTATGGCGAAGGAACCCAAGGCAGGCGTAACATGGCAGCGAATAGTGAGAATACGGGCTATAGGGCCGTAACCAAGTATCTGATTGTCTCTCCCTTTAAGATCCGCCCGGTGGCGGATCTCGTAAGGCGGAAACCTTACACGGAGGCGGTAGCCCTTCTGGAGAATATGCCCCACAGGGGCGCGCGAATTATCAGGAAGACGATGGTTTCCGCGGCTTCCAATGCCCTGAACCGGGATAAGCAGCTCGTGGAAGATATGCTTTACATAAAGGAAATCAAAATTGACGAAGGTCCCCGTATGCGGCGGATGTGGTTCCGCGCCAGGGGACGGGCGGATATGCTTTTAAGGAGAATGTGCCACATTACAGTGGTTGTTGACCAGACGGTGAATGCGGTTGATGATGCCGCTGGCGCTGCCAGAGGCAAAAAATCTTCCGGGATTAAACCCCCCTCGAAAAATGCTTCTTTAAAGAAGGCGGAGAAATAAATGGGACAGAAAGTTAACCCTATCGGGTTGCGCGTAGGGATCAACAGAACATGGGCATCCCGGTGGTATGTAGACCCGAAAGAGTATGTCGATACCCTTCACGAGGATCTTAAGCTTCGTAAGCTCATCATGGATATGCCCGAAACAAAGGGCGCGGATATCGCGGAGCTGGAAATTATCCGGCATCCCCAGCGGATCACCATTACCATTCACACCGCGCGGCCGGGGGTTATTATCGGGGTTAAGGGCGCCAATATCGAAAGGATCGGATCCGAACTTCAAAAGTACGTGAACAAAAAGATCCAGATCAAGATCAAGGAAGTGCGGAACGCGGATAATAACGCCCAGATTATCGCCCAGAATGTGGCGCGGCAGCTTTTGGCCCGTTCCAGTTTCAGGCGGACCATGAAGCAGGCCATTACCAACGCCATAAAGAAGGGCAATGCCCAGGGCGTCAAAATCCGTCTCTCGGGCCGGCTTGGCGGCGCCGAAATGTCGCGTACCGAAGAGGCCAAGGAGGGGCGTATTCCCCTCCATACGCTCAGGGCTGACATAGATTACGGTTTTGCCGAGGCACATACCACCTTTGGTTCAATCGGGGTAAAAGTTTGGGTCTATAACGGTATGAAGTACGGTAAGGAACAGAAAGAAGACGCGGGAGCGTTGCTCCGCAAGCGGCGGGATCGGCTTCCTGCGCGGGGTTGAGGAACGGCTGCGGCCGGTACAGGAGTTGCATGAATGTTAAGTCCTAAGCGTGTTAAATTTCGCAAAGTGCAGCGGGGAAATATGCCCGGGGACGCCACCCGTGGAAACAGTGTTGTTTTTGGTGATTATGCTCTGATTGCCCTTAACAGGATGTGGATCACCAACCGGCAGATCGAAGCGGCCCGTATCGCGATGAACCGGCATATCAAGCGCGGGGGCAAACTCTGGATACGGATTTTCCCGGATAAGCCATACTCCAAGAAGCCGGCGGAAACCCGCATGGGCAAAGGAAAGGGAGCTCCGGAATATTGGGTAGCGGTTGTAAAACCCGGGACTGTTTTGTTTGAATTGGGAGGCATCGAAAAGCATCTGGCGGAAGAAGCCATGAGTTTGGCGGGGGCAAAACTCCCCATCAAATCCAAATTTGTTTCCCGTTCCGATATGGAACTGGGCGGTTAAGGATCGGCTTATGAAGAATTCATTCAAGACGCTTTCGGTTGCGGAACTCAGGGTAAAGCGGGAAGAACTTGTGCGGAAGTATCTGGATTTCCGGTTTCAGTTGGTTATCGGACATGTGGATAACCCCTTGCAGAAGCGGGAGCTGCGCCGGCAGATAGCCCGTCTTAACTGCATGCTCAGGGAGCATGAACTGGCCCGGGAGCGTGAGTCTGCCGAAGCGAAAGCTCAACAGGCGTAAAGGAGCGAATTGTGGATGAATCAGAAATTTCCGGAGGCAATGCCGAAGAAACCGCTGCCGGGACAAATCCGGTTAAAAAACCTGCAAGAGTCAGGAGCGGCAAAAAGGAATTCGTAGGTGTTGTGCAGAGTAACAAGATGAACAAGACCATAGTGGTTTCGGTAGAAACCACAACTCTGCACCGGGTGTACAAAAAATACGTGGTCCGGATCAAGAAGATAAAGGCCCATGATGAGAAGAACGAAGCCAAGATTGGCGATCATGTAAGGGTAGTGGAATGCCGCCCCATCAGCAAAGAAAAATGCTGGAGACTGGACGCCATTCTTGAGAGGGCCAAGTAAGCCGTAATTGAAGATTGCGGGCAATCGTGGATTGCATGTAATCGGAAATTACGACAAAAGGGAGATCGGAAAAATGATTCAGGTGGAAACTTTCCTGAATGTGGCGGACAATTCAGGGGCCAAAATTGTGCAGTGCATAAAGGTTCTTGGCGGCACAAAGCGTAAATACGCGAGCATTGGGGATATTATTGTGGTCGCTGTTAAAGATGCCCTGCCCACTTCGGTTATAAAGAAAGGAACCGTTGAAAGGGCGGTGGTAGTCAGGACTCATAAGGAATACCGCCGTCCGGATGGAACCTATATCCGGTTTGATGATAACGCTTGTGTCATCATAGATACGGCGATGAATCCCAAGGGGAAGCGGATTTTCGGGCCGGTAGCCCGTGAGTTACGGGAGAAGGGTGATTTTATGAAGATCCTTTCCCTTGCCCCGGAGGTCTTGTGAAGCCCAGGGGATGTAATCCCAGGCTTCCTATTTAGGAGCGGAATATGGCTGAAGCGGTACGCAAGTTTAAACTAAAAAAGGAAGATACCGTACAAATTATCTCCGGTAAAGATAAAGGTAAACGCGGACGTATACTTAAGATTGTCCGGGACAAGGACCGGGTGGTAGTGGAAGGCGCCAATCTCGTCAAGAAGGCGAAGAAACGCAAGAATCAACAGGATAGGGGCGGTATCATTGAAATTGAGGCGGCTATTCACTATTCAAATGTGGCTATAGTCTGTAAAAAGTGCGGGCCTACCCGGATCGGGTATAAAATCGAAGGGGAAAACAAAACCCGGGTCTGCAGAAAATGCGGGGAGGCGCTGTAATGGCTTCGGTAAAAGGCGCGGAAAAAAATCCGGCGGAGAAAACTCCGATGGAGAAAAAACCGATTGAACCCCGGCTCAAGAAAATTTACCGGGAACAAATTGCCCCTGAACTTATCAAGGAATTCAGCTACAAGACTCCCATGCAAACCCCCAGGCTGGAGAAGATAGTGGTAAGCATGGGGGTGGGCGAAGCGCTCCAGAACAAGAAACTTCTGGATGCGGCTATTGACGATCTTACGCATATTACCGGGCAGAAAGCGGTAAAGACCAAGGCCAGGAAGAGTATCGCGAACTTTAAGATCCGCGAGGGGCAGGAAATCGGCGCCAAGGTTACCCTGCGCGGGGCCATGATGTATGAATTTCTGGATCGGCTTGTTAATGTGGCCCTTCCCCGGGTTAAGGACTTCCGCGGCATCAATCAGAATGCCTTTGACGGCCACGGTAACTATTCCCTGGGGTTGACCGAACAGATCATTTTTCCGGAGATTGACTTTGATAAAATCGAGCGCGTGGCCGGACTGAATATCGCCATCGTAACAACGGCGCGGACCGATGCGGAGGCCAAAGCCTTCCTCTCCAAATTCGGTATGCCTTTCAGGAAATAGTATGAAAATACTTCGTATTTTCATAACGGAGTTTGCCGTAGGCAAACTCCACAGCGATAAAATAGCGAGGTGGTAAATGGCAAGAAAAGCAATGATCATCAAGGCGTTGAGGACGCCAAAATATAAAACGCGAAAGGTTAATCGTTGCCGTATCTGTGGACGGTCCAGGGGTTACCTGCGGAAGTTTGGTATGTGCCGTCTCTGTTTCCGCAAGCTGGCGAGCGAGGGACTTATTCCCGGCGTTACAAAATCAAGTTGGTAGGAGAAAAGGATGAGCGTTTCTGATCCCGTTGCGGATATGCTGACCAAAATCCGGAATGCCGGAATGGCAAGGCATGAAAAGGTTGATATCCCTACCTCCAAACTGAAGCTTGAGATAGTCAAGATTTTGAAGATTGAAGGGTATATCAAAAACTTCAAGAAGGCCAATCAGGATGGGGCCAACGTGATCCGTGTATTCCTCAAATATGGAGAGGATACCGGCCCCATAATTCACGGAATTGAAAAAGTGTCGAAACCCGGGAGACGGGTTTACATGGGGTATAAACATATGCCCCGGGTTTTTAACGGTTACGGAACCCTTATTGTTTCCACATCCCAGGGGGTTACCACCGGCAAAAAGGCCGCCGAGAAAAAGGTCGGCGGTGAGATCATCTGTACCGTCTGGTAAGAGGTAGCTATGTCGCGTATCGGAAATATACCGGTGATGATTCCCAAAGGTGTCAAGGTTAGCTTCGCCAATGACGAGATAACCGTGCAGGGCCCCAAGGGAAAGCTCACCCAAAAGTATCATCCCGTTATCGGTTTTGAAGATAAAGGGGATAGGATTATTGTGAGCAGGCCCAGTGAGGAAAAGCAGATAAAAGCCTACCATGGACTTTACCGTTGTTTATTGAACAATATGGTTACGGGAGTTTCCACAGGGTTTAGCCGCAGCCTCGTTATTTCCGGAGTCGGTTACAAAGCGGAAGTTAGGGGGAAGCTCCTGGTGATGAGTTTGGGATTTTCCAATGATATCTATGTGGGGATCCCCGATGATATTACCATTACCGCTGACCCGAACGGAAGAGTTGTGGTGAGCGGTATTGATAAGCATAAGGTAGGGGAATTGGCCTCACAGATTCGGAAGCTTCGGGGCCCTGAGCCGTATAAGGGCAAGGGTATCCGGTATGAGGAAGAACACATCAGAAGGAAGGTCGGAAAGTCGGGAGTAAAATAACAAGGTTATTTTACTCCTTCGGGGAAATTGCCGCCCTCTTCGGATAGCAGCGATTTCCCCACGGCAAGAAGGAAACAGTTATGCTGAGAAAGATGGTTGATAAAGACAGAAAACGGCTCAAAAGAAAGGTGCACATCCGCAAGGGGCTTTCCGGAACCGCCGAGAGGCCGAGGATGACGGTGTTCAGAAGTAACCGCTCTCTTTCGATTCAGATAATTGATGACTCCAAGGGGCATACCCTGGTGTCGGCCTCTACCCTGGAAAAGGATCTCCGGAGTATCAAAGCCACGGTGGCCGGGGCAGGCCAGCTCGGTGAGATTATGGGAAAGAGGCTTCTTGAAAAGAATATCAAGACCGTTGTTTTTGACAGAAACGGTTATCTGTATCATGGCATCGTGAAAGCGATGGCCGACGGGGCCCGGAAAGCCGGGGTCCAGTTCTAATTATAGGGGTTAGGATGGAAAACGCGCAGGAATTGGGAGAATTGGGAAAATTCACAAAGGAAGCCGCCGCCGGTGGTAGCACCGAGGGAAGAAGCGAAGGGCGCCAAAGAGGTGAAGGCAGGGGCCGGGGCGAAGGCCGCGATCGGGAGAGATCCCGGGACAGGGATGGCGCGGACAAGGAATTTATAGAGAAGCTGGTTAAACTTAACCGTACCGCCAAGGTAGTGAAGGGTGGACGCCGGTTTTCTTTCTCCGCTTTGATGGTTATTGGCGACCGGAAAGGCAATGTGGGTTACGGTTTCGGCAAGGCCAACGATGTTTCGGAAGCAATACGTAAAAGTACCGAAAAGGCAAAGCGGAACATGGTTCCGCTGCCGGTTAAAAACGGGACTATTCCCCATGAAATTATCGGGGTCTTTAAAGCTTCCCGAGTGATTCTGAAACCTGCCTGTTCCGGTACGGGGATCATCGCCGGCGGACCTGTCCGGGCGATTATGGAGGCCGGAGGCGTTACAGATGTGCTGTCCAAGTCCATCGGCGCCGCCAGCCAGTACAATGTGGTTAAGGCTACATTTGACTGCATCAGCAAGATGCTGGATGCCCGGGCGGTAGCAAAGAACCGGGGTAAGTCCCTCAAAGAATTCTGGGGGTAAGCATGAAAATCAGGATTAAACTGGTCCGAAGCGTTATAGGCTCTCTGCCAAAACAGCGGGCCACTGTTCGGGCTTTGGGTTTGCGGAAAATTGGTTCCTCTACCGAGCAGGAATCAACGCCGGCTGTTTTGGGGATGGTGAAAGTGGTGTCTCACCTGGTATCGGTTGAGGAGATAAAGTAAATGGCTCAAGATGTCGGGCGCGATAGCGCCCATAATAACCTTCCGCTCATCTCGCGGGCCGAAGGCACGCATGATTTTGATTTACACGCCCCAGAGGGCGCCAATAAGCGCAGGCGGATCGTCGGCCGGGGCCAGAGTTCCGGCCGGGGGACCACTGCCGGAAGGGGATACAAGGGGCAGAAGTCCCGCTCAGGCGGCAAGACCTACGTCGGCTTTGAAGGCGGTCAGATGCCCCTTTACCGGCGTTTGGCCCACCGGGGATTTTCCAATTACCCCTTCAAGAAAAGTTTCCAGGTAGTGAACCTTGATGAAATAGACAAGCGTTTCAATGAAGGTGAAACGGTTGATGAAATTTCCCTTTACGATGAAGGCCTTATCAAAGGCAAAAAGAAGGGGGGGATTTTCTCGGCCCTTCATCCGGTAAAAATTCTTGGCAATGGCGAATTGACCAAAAAGCTCATTTTCAGGATTGGGGCAATTTCCGGTTCGGCCAGGGAGAAAATACAGAAAGCGGGCGGGGAACTGCCGGTATCTGCCGGGGCTGAACCTTCCGGAAGTACTTCTGCCGCGGATTCAACTGCCGCGGGTTTATCCGCGCAATAAGCAGGGTGTTATGGCTAATCCACTGATTGGTATTTTTAGAGTAAAGGAACTCCGGGAGCGTATCCTCTTCACTGCCTTAATGTTGGTGGTGTTCAGGATTGGCGTTTTTATTCCCATACCGGGGGTTAATGTCCGGGAATTGAACGCCTATTTCCTGGCCCAGCAGAATTCGGGGAATGCCATCATTGATTACCTTGATTTCTTTGCCGGTGGCGCTTTTTCGAATTTCTCGGTGTTTATGCTGGGGATCATGCCGTACATCTCAATGTCGATCATCATGCAGCTCCTCCTCATCGTCTTCCCCAAGTTAAAGAAAATTTCCCAGGAGGAAGGGGGGAAGAAAAAGATACAGGCGTACCAGCGGGTAGGAACTGTCGGGGTTTGTCTGATTCAGTCTTTTGCGGTTACCCAGTATGCCCAGAGTATCCAGCGCAGTGTGGAAAACCTCCTTTCAATGAGTATGCTTTCCTTTACTGTAGTTGCTATGCTTACCGTTACAACCGGAACCATGTTCCTCATGTGGATGGGCGAGCAGATAACCCAGCGGGGAATAGGTAACGGGATATCACTCCTCATCTTTGCGGGTATTGTCGCGCGGCTTCCCCACGCTGTTTGGGAACTGTTCGGCCGGGTCCGGACCGGCGACCTTAACCTGGTTTTTGTGGTAGTCGTGTTTATCATGTTTGTGGCGGTGGTAGCCCTGGTAGTTTTTGAACAGCAGGGGCAGCGGAAAATTCCTGTAAATTACGCCAAACGGATAGTAGGCCGCAGAATGTACGGCGGCGCTCCGAACGCGTTTATCCCCTTTAAGATCAATCCATCCGGGGTTATTCCGGTGATCTTTGCCTCGTCTATACTTACCTTTCCTATCCAGATAGCGTCTACTATTGGCGGAAATGTAGCCTGGCTGGCGGCGGTCTCCCGGATTTTGCGTCCCCACGGGGCTTTGTACAATGTGCTCTATGTGCTTCTAATTATTTTCTTTGCCTATTTCTACACCCAGGTAAGTCTTAATCCCGTGGAAATAGCAAAGAATATCCGGGAAAACGGGGGTTCCATACCGGGGATTCGTTCCGAAAAAATAGAGGAATACCTTACCAGGATCCTCAACCGTATAGTGTTGCCCGGTTCTCTTTATCTGGCACTCATTGCGGTTATACCGAGCCTGATACAGTACTTTTTCAAATTTCCTACTTCAATCTCGTACCTCATGGGCGGTACCTCCCTCCTGATTTTGGTTGGTGTAGACCTGGATACCATGAGTCAGATTGAAGGCCTCTTAAAGATGCATCACCATGAGGGATTAACCAGGAAAGGACGGCTGCGGGGCCGGAATTTGTGAGGTGTTTTCAAAACAGGGAGCAGGAATCGTTTTGCGGAATGTCTTGCTTTTTATTGATGAATTTGTTTTAATAGAAAGGCTTTTTCAAAACCAAAGGCGCTTTGGAACAGCCTGCGGCCTCCAAAAAGAGGTTTGAACCATGTTCAGGGGAGTTGAAGGATGAAAGTCCGGACGAGTGTTAAACCAATTTGTGACAAATGCAAGGTGATCAAGCGGCACGGGATTGTCCGTATCGTTTGCAAGAATCCGAAGCATAAACAGAAGCAGGGTTAGGGAGGCTATTTATGGCGCGGCTTGTGGGGGTTGACCTCCCGAATAAACACGTTAATATCGCTTTAACTTATATTTACGGAATTGGCAGATCCAGCGCCGATGAAATCTGCGTTAAAGCCAAAATAGATCCCATGAGGATGATTAACGATCTTTCCCAGGAGGAGCTAAATGAGCTGCGGAATATACTGGAAGCCGATTATAAGGTTGAAGGCCGGCTCCGCACAGAAATAGCCCTGAATATAAAGCGTCTGATGGATATAGGCTGTTACCGGGGCCTCCGGCACCGCAAGGGCCTGCCCCTCAGAGGTCAGCGGACCCGGACTAATGCCCGTACCCGGAAGGGTAAAAAGAAGACCGTGGCCGGTAAAAAGAAATAGGCGGCAAAAATCGCAGACTTTGACCGTCATGAAATTTGTTATGTTTTGAGTGGAGGAGAGAGTGGCTGGTACGAGTAAGAAGAAGAAAGAGAAAAAGTCCGTATACGAAGGGAATGTATACATTCAGGCTACGTTCAACAATACTATTGTTACCATTACGGATCTCATGGGGAACGCTGTTTCCTGGGCAAGTTCCGGGCAGCTTCAGTTCAGGGGCGCCAAGAAATCAACTCCCTTTGCCGCGCAGAGTGTTACCGAAACTGCGGCTCAAAAGGCCATGCAGGTGGGGTTGCGGGAAGTACATGTATTTGTGAAGGGTCCCGGTATTGGCCGGGAATCGGCCATACGTCAGCTTGGGGCCCTTGGTATCAAGGTAAAATCCATTAACGATGTTACCCCAATTCCGCATAACGGCTGCAGGCCGCGGAAAACGCGCCGCATATAAATGCGCCGCATATAGCAGTGTACGCATAAGGTATAGAGGAAGGATATATGGCAAGATATACTGGTCCAGCCTGCCGGCTTTGCCGGACGGAACAGAAAAAGTTGATGCTCAAAGGGGATCGCTGCAAGAGTGATAAATGTCCCATCAATAAAAAACGGGCTGCCCCGGGAAAGGATCCGAAAATTCGCCCGGGCAAACGCTCCGACTATGGGCTTCAGCTTCGGGAGAAACAGAAGCTTAAGAGAACTTACGGAATGCAGGAGAGGCAGTTTGGCCTTTTCTTTGAAAGAGCCCTGCGCATGCCCGGCATTACCGGTGAAAATCTCTTTGGCCTTCTGGAACGCCGTTTGGATAATGTAGTGTACCGCCTGCGTTTTGCGGTAAGCCGGAATCAGGCCAGGCAGATTGTACTCCACGGCCATGTGAAGGTTAACGGGAGACGGGTAAATATCCCTTCTTACCTTGTCCGTCCGGAAGATACCGTCGAGATCGAAGAGTCCAGCAAGAACCTGGTGATTATAAAGGATGCGCTGAAAGAATTCGGTAAATCCGGAGTGATGCCCTGGCTCCATCTGGATCCAGATGCCATGAAAGGAAAGTTCCTTGCCATTCCCCGGCGCAGCGATGTTACCGATCTGGCGGATATCAAGGAACAGATGATTGTAGAATACTATTCTAAATAAGGGGATTTGCATGGCCCGTAAGAACCTTCTTAAAGGATTCAAGCGTCCTAAAGGTATTACCTTTGAGCACAGTGAAGTTAAGCAGAACTACGGCAAGTTTACCGCTGCTCCCTTTGAACCGGGTTTCGGTACAACGGTGGGAAATACCCTGCGCCGGGTTCTCCTTTCATCTATCCAGGGGTACGCGATTACTGCGGTTAAGATTACCTCCTATGATGAGGGAGGGGTGGCCCACATGGTTTCCAGCGAATTTGAAACCATTCCCAATATTGTAGAGGATACCCTGGAGGTGATTAATAACCTCAAGCAGATACGGCTTAGGCTGCCCGATGAAATCGAATCGGATATACTGCTTTATGAATGGACCGGCAAGGGCGAGATAAAGAGCAACGATTTTGCCCGCCCCGGCCAGGTAGATGTGTTGAGCCCGGGACAGCACATTATGACCCTTATGGATAATGCCCGGCTTGAGTTTGAGGTGGAGATTGACCTTGGCCGCGGTTATGTTCCGTCCGAAGTAAATGAACGCTATGTGGATGTTATTGGGACTATTCCCATGGATGCCATTTTTACCCCGGTTAAAAAGGTAAAGTACGTTGTGGTTCCGACCAGGGTAGTTCAGCGTAACGATTACGACAAGCTGGAACTGGAAATATGGACCGACGGAACCATCAGGCCTGATGACGCCCTGGCCGAGGCTGCCAAGATCGCCAAGGATCACTTCTCCGTTTTCATCAACTTTGATGAAAACAACTTTGGTTCGGAAGATGATTTTGACGAGGATGATGAGCGGATACGCCAGATCCTCAACACGCCGGTGGAGGAGCTGGAACTTTCGGTTCGTTCCTCGAACTGTCTTAAAAATGCCAACATAAAAACCATAGGCGAGCTTACCCGGAAAACCGAGGATGATATCGCCAAAACCCGGAATTTCGGGAAAAAATCCCTCCAGGAGATCAAGGAAAAACTCAAGGAGTGGAATTTAAGC
>Ga0123357_10010229_pt1 | contig 11917 bp, 5 predicted proteins | sample TergutEmb28metaG_FD_89873 | JGI IMG/M metagenome (GOLD analysis project Ga0123357, IMG submission 89873) | Embiratermes neotenicus P4 segment gut microbial communities from Petit-Saut dam, French Guiana - Emb289 P4 | ecosystem: Host-associated > Arthropoda: Insects > Digestive system > Gut ...
AAAACCCTTTTGTCTTGGAGATGATACACAAACCCTAAAAAAAAATTTTTTAAAACCTTACTCTAAAAAACCAAGTTAAACAAAATTTTGAAGGTAAATTTGAAGTAAAAAAAAAAAAAAAACCTTTGGAATATTTAAAACAGAAATGTTGGCTGCACTAAATATTTTTCTTCAGTACTTGGAATGTTTCAATTCCAACAATAGATCTGTCCCTTGACAAGGGAAGTATGCTAATTGCCCACAAGTAAATTAAAAATTTTTGGTTTTCTCTTTATCTGGAGAGCCCATTTCGCCAGTTATGTCTTCCCAGAGCTAGTCCACCACACTGTAACTGTAGTGCTACTTCATACTAAAGTCATACACTGCTAGATGACATTCGGTGTAGAGCAGCAAAATATCAGCATCACATTCCATATAGAAAAAGATTACTTGAATTTGAAATGTATTAGTTCATGTGTATTCACCCCTAATATTTTTAAAATGTAAATAATTTAAAACTATTCTTGTTTTTAAGCTTTCACCGTGTTTTAAATGTAATGTGTTCCTTTTTGGGTAATTCCCCGGCGTCTGAGTTATAATAGCCGACGTTTCGGAACTCACTGTCGGTTCCATCTTCATACGCACCTGCCTATGAAAATGGAACCGACAGTGAGTTCCGAAACGTCGGATATTATAACTCAGACGCCGGGGAATTACCCAAAAAGGAACACATTAAATTTAAATTTACTTGTTTTTAACTCGACAGCACAAAAAATAATCCCTAGGTAAATTACAGAAAACAAAACTGCTGGCTTCAAACAAGTAGCAAGCAACTAACAGAAGTGACTAGGTCTGCCCAGGACAAACAAAAGAATTTGTATAGTTGGTTGGTGCAGTCCTTTACTCTCTGTCTACTTTTCCATGACACACAGACTGTAGCAAACTGTCTGGAACTGTTTCAAATAGCTCGAGGCAGTTCTGTTTGCAGCAGCATAGATTCAGCCTTAGAGAGCAAACAGAGTAGACTGTGATGATTTACTTTTTAACTTGGATTAAAAAATAAAATAATTTAGAAATACTAAAATATACTTCAAAATATTAAAAATATGTTGTTTTACCAACAAAGCAAATGGAATATATTTCTGAATGGGAATTATCATTTAAGCACATGTTGTAGGAAATGTGTGCGAAGTTACCACCTACCGTGAGTACTCACTGAGACATTGGGGAATTAATAGGTTCCTTGCTAGGTAACATGATTTTTTCACTATTTTATTCCCTGCACTTTCAAGTAATTTTCTTGTTAAATCCTACGAAATCCTCTGACTTTTCTTTTCAGATTATTCAACAATAGCATGAGCGGCTAAGATTGTATGTAGCAGTGGTAGCATAAAAAAAAGCACTCAGGCCTGACTGGAGGTACTAGCCTGTCATTTGTCTGGGGGGAACATAGAAAGTCACAAAAACATCAGTCATGCTAGCTACTCCCCTGTGAACCTGAACCTCTCAAATACTAAGCACAAGTGTTAATCTTTGCACTGCTATATTCAGTCATATATTTGTGCTGTCATGTTCTTTCCTTGCCCTAAAATATATGCCTTGAATAATCATAATCATAAAAACAGATGATAAAATGTTACATTAATGCATGAACACACTCTCTCCCTCTCTCACATCTCCACTGAAGATACAGTCTCAAATACATACACCTGAACCGCTGTTACCTGAGCGTAAGACCATTCAGGTGAATCTGAAGAATAAAAAACCAACTAGATGACACATATTTTATTGTACTTCTTATAGGCTCAACATGTTTTGGGCACTACCATGCCCATCATCAGGAGCTCGCGACTATGATGTTGATCACCACATTGGTCGTTTCTTTCTTGGTTTGCTGTACGTTGGAGGTTAGGTGCAGTTAGACTGGAGTAATTTCCGGGCTGCAGGCTAAAGCACGCCGTGCTTTAGCCTGCAGCCTGATCACATATTCCGCATTTATGAGACAAGTGAAAGAAAACTAAAATATACAGTCGGGTGTGAGGATGTGACAAGTTTATGCAGGCTACCATGACAGACAGGTAAAAATATGATATGAAAATTTTAGGGAATAAATAGAGTAATGATTGCTGCTTAGCATCCATGAACTTAATTTTAAAGACAGTGTTCCAAATAATCATTACTTTCCCGCAATTGCCATCTGAAAGTATGTACAACTCACTACACTACAAAACCATTAAACCATCTCAGTTCCATCTTATCACCACACCAAACAGTAACCTCTACTTAGCATAAATATAACCATTTGGTGTTACAAGTCCTAAATTTATTTAAGAAAACAAATTTGCCCATGCCATGGATTCAAAGCAATACTGCACTATACTGCAAACATTCCTGGCTACAAACTGGCCAAGAACAATGTAAATGGTGTGAAATGTCATGGTTTCAAAAGGACGATACAACAGCCCACACAGCAGAATGTTTCCATGGCACTTAATTTCACAGTTTAGGAACATTCCTTGACCAACATATCAGACTTTCTCTGTGGGAGTATCTTGAGTTGATGCTCAATCACTACTCAAGAACTGAAAATTTGCATTATGGACAGAACTGATAAATTAACTGTGCTTTATTGAAAGCAGAACTTCAGTCAGTGACTACAGCAACATACTGAATAACATGGGAGTCACCTGGGACAAGTATTCTTTCAAAACGTATGGACACTATCAAAAACTGTTCTTGTTATTCCATAAAATGTTTTTCATTTATTGTCCAATCTCTCACAGCAGTGTACAGAAAACTGTCACATACTTATGCCCCATTCTGTCCAATGTTGCAGTCCATCAGATATTTACAGACCTCAAGAAAGCCTAAGATTCAGATCAGAGGGAAATGTGTATTAAATTCTTACTGTTTTCGTTACACGCATGAAACTCATCAGCTTAATTTGAATGTGTTTAACTTAAACTCATGATAACGTTCAGATGGGCAAATGTTTTTTTGACAGCCTTTCTGTTGAAAATGACATGAAAAAAAAAGAAGCATGTTTTATCACCATTCGTTCTCAGCTTTGCTTCAGAATATGCCATTAGGAACAAACAAGAAAACCCACGATAATTAAAACTGACTGGCATACATCAGCTGCTGATCTAGGCTGATGATAAGAATTATTGCGCTGAAACATAAATACTATCAAGAAAAACCACAGAGGTTTATCATTCATTATTATGATGGTTGGTTTGAAGTAGTAAATGCTGAGAAAACAAAGTACACATTCACATCCTGTGAACAGAATGCAGGACAAAATCACAACATGAAGACAGCCAACAAATCCATAGGAGGCAAAACTGAAATATTTCGATATAACACTAAATAATAAAATCACATTCATAAAGAATTTAAAACCAGATGAAATGTGAAGAATGCTTGTTGCCATTCTGTTCAAAATATACATCTTTGCAGCTGTTAGATAAAAATGTAAAGACTAAAATACACAAATATAATTTCTTGTTCATGAAACTTCCTGCAAAATTTGCACATTCAGAACTTGACTCTGTAGTATGTATTACTTTTGCATTAATTTTAGTTTGGTAGTTTGCCTGATCAGACATTTCCTAGGGTAAAGTCAAGGTGGAAGGAGAACATAACGTGTTCTGCAAAGAGGCAGATGTCAACTAATTTCAACAATATTCGATACTCTTAGGCACATGAGAGGCAACAGAGACAAAGGAACATCAGCCAGTTTTGGGTATGAGTGAACCAGTGAGCAACCTTAATGCCTCAGGTAAACACAGTGTGGTCATTATTTGAATCTTGATGTGTGACCTTTGTCTCCGCAGTTCACACACACACAAAATTGCTCTTCACTGGAGTTATGGCCAAGACCTCTGAAAAAAATAAAAATCTGCAAATAATTGACTGCCCCCCCCCCAGAAACAAGGTTTTAGTGTTTTTTTGGTGTTTTAGGCACATCTGTATAATTGCAAAAAGCAGGCATTAGCTTTGTCATGTCTGTCTTCCTATCCATCCATAAACCCACATGGAACAACTCAGCTCCCACTGCACTGATTTTCATGAAGTTTGATATTCAAGAGTTTTTCGATAATCTGTCAAGAAAATACAAGTTTTGTTAAAATCCAACAAGAATAACAGGTACTTTATAGGGAGACCATTATACATTTATGATCATATCTCACTCAACTTGTCTTATGAGAAATGTCTCAGACAGAAGTTGTACAGAAAATCAACACACACATTTTATATTCGAAAATCATGGCATTTATGAGATAATGTGGAAAAATACTGCAGAGCCAGACATGCCACAGATGATGTGTGCACACTGCACACTGGATAACTAAGGCCAGAATACAGTCACACACTCACAATATATAATACTTACTACATTCCACAGCTACAATGGTTTCATGAATGCATGTCATTGTTACATTTATAAGTACATTAAATGTCTTGTCATTTCTTGGCAGAAACATTGTGGTGGGAGCCACTTCTTTTTTCCATTCAACTTCATGAACATTGTGCAGTATGACTCAAAAGACCTGATAGTCACACAATTTTGTTGCTCCTATCCACTTAGGAGTCTGATTTATTTTTATTCTTGGGACAACCCCTCAAATTTGCAAAACTGCAGCTGACCTAAAAGTTATATACCAACATAGACTGAATCAAAATATAACTCAACCACCAGCAGTCCAGTAATGTTTGTTGTCTAGTCCACTACTGACAAGTGCACTAAGCTGGTACTCTGAACATACCAACTATCATCCCAATCATCACCACTACTATCGACGACAACAACAACAACAACAACAACAACAACAACAACAACAACAACAACAACAAGTAATATGTCAGCATAATAGAAACTGGTCACCTGAAAGTGACAGCACAGACAATTCTTGAACAATGTGTATACCAAACATACTGCATACTTATACTATGGTCCATGCTCTGTGCAGAGACTGCAATAAAAAGAAGGTACGAAGAGTGTAAGCTGTCCACAGACACAAATAATTTTGCAACTGCACCAAAACCACAGGACAGAATCATAGACAAGAAGCACCACTGCTGGTTAGAAAGGAGTCAAAAATTTTTGGCCCTGAAAACTAGTAGTGTTAGTACCTTAGATGGAAAAAGAGATGTACCATGGCGAACACAAATGGATCCAGCAGAATGTGGGTGAGAATAAAACTGTGAAATATCAGAGATATGTATTAAAACTTCAGAGACAGACAGCCAAATGTATCTCTTGACAGCCTGAGGTTTCCTGGCTTGCATGGACAAAAGTGATTCCTAGCAAACATACACGGACGAGCATGTCGCACTGTAGGCCCTTTGCCAGTATATTTTACAAACCTGAATATCATCTCATAAGATGAGAAAGGTTCAAATGGCGGATAAAAAAGGACACAAAAGAAACTTACACAGCCCTCTGTGCTCTCTCCTGGCAGGACATAAAGCAACTTTCACTTATTACACAGACATTGAAAGTTGTGAAATTTTGGATGACAGACAAGTATCATGTCAACTCTTACTCTTACTTCTACTGTGGTAATATAAGGAAAACTTTAATGATACACATACAGAGAAATTGCTTTCCTTTCGCTTACAAATACACACTTTACTATCAAACTGCTGAAGAAATAAATTTCCATTACAGTTAATAAAATATATCAACCCCTCAAACTGTAATGTAATGAAATTTAACCTTCAAACTACCTATGATCACATATGCAAATGCATGTAAAATAATACCCCTTGAAATTCATTTTGTATATTTAGGTAACAAGGAAATTTACTGCATTTTAAAGACATATTGCATAACCTCTGCTCAATTTTTACAAAATGTGGTTTACTTCCCATGATAAGTGGGTCCCTGTCACCATGGCATTGGCACATCCTCAGGCTGCAGACGGAGGAATGGCTTCCACTATGGAGGGTAGCTGTGAATATATTGAATAAGCAGTCGCAAACAGCTGACAAGGGTTACGGGTAGGATGAGGTGCTAACAACTCCTCACCATAAAAACTTACCTTGTTACAAAAGAGATGCATGTGCCTTAAGCCTGTACTGATCCCTAGGTATCACCTAAATAATGGGAAAGGGCCATAAATCTGGTACATGAAAAGTAAGGAGCCTGTATAGGTCAGGTTTACTTTCAGCAGCAGCCAGGGAATTAGCAAGGTATAAATTAGATGTAATGGGTGTACAGGAGGTTAGGTGGGACAAGGGAGGCACTGTAAGAGCAGGGATTATATTGTTTTTTAAAACAAAAATCACCAATTGGGAAAAGGATTTTTTTGTGCACCACAAAATAGGATCAGCAGTTAAGAGAGTAGAGTTTGTTAGTTATAGGATGTAATATACAGTTCTGAGAAGCCACTTGTGTAATATTTGTTCTGAATGTGCATGCATCAAGTGAGCAGAAAAGTGATGGTTCAAAAGATAGTTTTTGTGAGGAATTACAGCACATCTTTGATCACTTTTCTAAGTACCATATAAAAATTCTGTCAGATTTTTAATGCAAAATTGGGGAGAGAGGACATTTTCAAACCAACAATTTGGAATGAGGGTCTTCATCGGGATAGTGTTAATGGTGTTAAAATATTAAATGTCTCCGCATTAAAAAACCTAGCTGAAACATTCATCAATGCACCTGGGCATCTCCTTAGAGGATGACTCACAGCCAGATGGATCACATATTGACAGATGGGAGATGGCACTTGAGTATGTATGAATTTTCAGGTGAGCTGACTGCGATACCAATCACTATTGGCGGTTGCAAAAGTTAGGGAAAGATTGGCAGTAAGTAAACAAGCAGCACAAAAGTTTGATGTGGAGAGACTGAAACTCAAGAAGCTGAATGACTTGGAGGTTACAAAACAGTATCACATTATGATCTCAAACAGGTTTGCAGCTTTGGAGAACTTAACTGACAGCAAGGACATAATTAGGGCTTGGGAAAACATTCAAGAGAATTTAATACCCCAGCTAAAGAGGGTCTAGGTCTGTATCAATTCAAGCAACATAAACCATGTTTTGATGAAGAATTTTTACAATTCTAGATATAAGAAAGCAGGCTAAAATGCAGCTGTTACAGGATCCAAACGAAAGCAATGTAGCTAACCTAAACAATGTGTGATGTGAAGCTAGTAGACACTTCAGGAACAAAAAGGAGGAATATCTGAAAGTTAAAATTGATGAACTAGAAACTAACAGTAAGAGCAAAAATATCACAGACTTGTACAGGGGCAGCAATGACTTTAAGAAAGGTTAACAGCCTAGAACTAATACAGTAAAGGATGGGAAGTGTGATTTGGTTGCAGACTCCCACAGTATATTGGCTTGGTGAAGGAACCATTTCTCTCAGCTATTGAATGTACTTGAAGGCAGACAAAAATACACACAGCAGAACCACTACTGCCTCAGCTGAGTGCCTTTGAGTTTGAGTTGACTATTGAAAAGCTAAAAAGACAAATCACCAGGTACTGATAAAATCCCAGCAGAATTTATTAAGGCATGGGGGAGAACAATTCATTCTATTGTTATTATTAATTCTATTTGGAATAAGGAGGAATTGCATGTGGAGTGGAAGTCAAATCATTGTACCTATCTATAAGAAGGCTGATAAAACAGACTAGTAATTATAGAAGCCTATCGCTTTTGTCAACTACATACAAAATTTTAACCAACATCCTGCTGTCATGGTTAACTCAATATGCAGAGGAAATCATTTGGGATTATCAGTGTGGATTTTGACACAACAGGTCAGCTACTGATCATACATATTCCGTGTTCATCAAATTCTTGAGAAAAATGGGAATATAATGAAGCAGTGCATCAGCTCTTTATAGACTTCAAGAAAGCTTATGATTCAGTTAGGTGGGAGGTCTTGTATAATATTCTCATTCAGTCTGATATCCCCACGAAACTGGTAAGCCTAATAAAATTAGTCTGAATGAAGCCTATAGCAGAGTCTGTAGGCAAGCATTTGTTTCATACGCTTCCTATTAAGAGTGGTTTGAAATAAGGAGACACTTTATCACCATTGCTTTTAAACTTTGCTTTAGAATATACCATTAGGAGGGTTCAGGTACACCAAGATGGCTTGAAATTAAATGGTAATCATCAGCTTCTAGTTTATGTTGATGAAGTTCATACAACGGGCAGAAGCATACATACTATCAAGAAAAACAAAGAAGCTTTAGTAGTGGCTAGTGAGTAGATTGGACTAGCAGTAAATGCTGACAAAACTAATTATATGGTCATGCATCATGATCAGAATGCAGGACAAAATCACAATATAAAGACTAATGATAATTCCCATGAAAGGGTGGAACAGTTCAAATATTTGGGAACAACCTTAGCAAATCAAAATTCTGTTCAGGAAGAAATTATGAGCAGACTGAAATCAGGGAATGCTTGGTATCATTCAGGGTAGAATCTTTTGTCTTCCAGTTTGCTATCCAAAAATATAAAGATATATGGAATTATAATTTTGCCTGTTGTTTTGTATGGATGTGAAACTTCGTTGCTCACATTGAGGGAGGAATGTAGGCATAAGGGTGTTTTGAGAATAGGGCGCTGATGAGAATATTTGGGCCTAAGAGGGACGATGTTAACAGGGGAGTGGAGAAAACTACACAATAAGTATCTTATTGATCTGTACTGCTCACCCAATACTATTTGGGTGATGATGGGTGAAGCATGAGGGATGAGGTAACAGGGGAGTGAAGAAAACTACATAATATGTATCTTAATGATCTGTACTGCTCACCCAATACTATTTGGGTGATAAGATAGATGAAGCATGTAGCATGTAGGGGGGAGAGCAGAGGTATATACAGGGTTTTGATGGGGAAACCTGAGGGAAAGAGTCCACTTGGAAGACCCAGGCACAGATGGGAGAATATTATCAAGATGGATCTTCAGTAAGAGGGATGGGGGACAGGTGGCAGGCACTTGTAAATGCCATAAATTTCTTGACTAGCTGACAACCAGTTAGCTTTTGAAGGACTCTGCTCCATGGAGTAAGTAAGTAAGTACGTAAGTAAGTTGTTTACTTCATAATTTTATCTTTTCCTGTTCAAATAATACTCAACATTTTCCATAAACCATACACCAAAGGTTAGTAAATAACACAGTCATTTAAAGGTTAAGAGTGCACATTATAATTACAAAGTTTATCTCATGCACATCGTAATATCAAATATCTTTCTGAACTTTTAAACAGCTGCTTTGTTGGTGGACAAGCCAGACATGTAGTTTTGATCAGGAAATATGTAAGTTCAGTTCTTCATTACATAAAACCTAAAATTCATTTTCTAATTACATAACTTGATGGTTCTGTCACTAGTGTGGGCTATTTCAATTTACTATTGTTACAGCATTCATCACTTTACACACAGATTACACATGAAAGTTGGTACCTCATACATACCCACTTTTCAACATGCAGTGAGGATAAGGGAAACATTTTCCTTCGAAAATACTAAAATTATAATATTAAATAAGAATTATTAGTTTATTCTCAGAGACATATTCATATTAAACAAACAAACTTGACAAACAATATTACTTCTTATTAAAGATAAATCAGGTATTTATCATTACACGCTGCCTTCACTTTCTCCTGCAGTTCAAGCTGGAACTTCGAGCACCAGACATGTACCACTACAACTCAACACACTCTTACTTAAGAGGTAGGACATTTTCAGGAAGTCACATTTTAAAAGAGCATCACATGGAAGTTCAGCCCCTTTTATCTATATGCCTGTTATAATGGTTCTATGTATATGGCAGTTATTCTCTTCCCAGCTGGAAATTTTGTAAACAATCTTGCACAGATCTTTTAAAGTAATGGAACTATTCAGCATTCCACAATGTTCAGTCTCAGGGCATTGTTTCACTGGCCATGCGCTTCTTGTGCTGAAACAGATCATATACTCACTTTGACAAAACTGTGTATCACTGAAATGACAGCTGTCAAGGTTATAATAGCATGTATGATCATAAGTTTGTTCAGAACTTTCCCATACAATGAATCCATTCTTCATCCCAGTCACTTCAGCAATGACCCTGAAAGCTGAGGCAATATGTTCCTCCAAAACATCACACACAAAATTTTTATCCTACATGATGTACCAACCCAGAAGTCTATCACTTGAGCTACATCAACTGTGAAGGCTTAAAAGCATATATGAATGTCATTATTTACAACATTTTGGAGATGTTAACCTTCTTCAGATGGTGTGCCCACCTGTCAGACAGGTGTCCTTATGGGTGTGACAAATTTGGACACTCCCTGTGAATGTCTCATGATCCCTAAGTTAAGTTACAATGCACAGAGATAAATCAAGACTGTTCAAAGGCTGAAGTTTAATTTACCAGCATTTATCAATTACACCCAGAGACATGGGAGAGGCATTCTGTATCACGTGTAATGGAATCTGGCACCACAGTAAACTGCAGCCATTTTCTCATGCACACACTGGTGATGTGTAAATGTTGGATTTAATGTTTACTGAATGACATCATCTCTCACACTTCTCACACATATGTTAACACATGCGCAACTTTGGAAATAGTATAGGTTTTTGTATCACAATCTGCAATTGAAAGTGTTGTGGATTTTTGTAATTACACTAAGTGAACCAGTGCACAGAAGTTACTGTTCAAAGATGTCACAATTCCCAGAAGAAAGCTTAAGCTTCCTCATGCTGACTGACATGGCATGTGTAATGTCCACAGAGTGACTCTAATGGATGTAGCGACCAGCACAGAACACAGAAGAGGACGTGTGTGTGAAATACGTGGTCGGACAATAAAGTTCGCGAAATCATCACAGTAAAATTGCTACATACCTCACTGCTGAATACCACCATGGTCACCTTCAAAGTACTCCCATTGGGAAGCTATGCACCGATGCCAGCGCCTAGTCCACCCTTCAAAACAATTTTGGAACTGGTTTTGTGGAATGGCCTTCAGAGCTGCTGTTCTATTACTCCTGTTGTCATCAATGTCATCAAAATGTCTTCCTTTCAATATTTCCTTTATCTTCGAGAACAGAAAAAAGTCACTGGGGGCTAGATCCGGTGAATAGGCAGGGTGTTCCAACACAGTTATTTGTTTAGTAGCTAAAAACTCCCTCACAGACAGTGCTGTGTGAGCAGGTGCATTGTCATGATGCAAGATCCATGAGTTGTTGGCAAGAAGTTCGGGTCGTTTCTGTATAACTTTTTCATGCAGCCTTTTCAGTACTTCCAAATAGTAAACTTGGTTGACTGTTTGGGTACAAATTCATAATAAACAATCCCTCTAATATCAAAAAAAGTCAGCAACATTGTTTTGACTCTTGATTTGGACCAACAGAATTTTTTTGGTCGTGGGGAATTGGCAGTCTTCCATTGTGCACTTTGCCGCTTCATTTCAGGGTCGCATTGGTAGACCCATGTTTCATCGCCTGTGATGACATGGCCCAAAATGTCATCTTGCCTCTCCAAAAGGCTTGGAAAATTGTGACTCTTCTTTGCTTTTGTTCTTTGGTGAGCTCCTTTGGGACCATTTTTGCATAAACCTTCCTCATATCAAGATCCTCAGTTAAGATTTTCTTAACTGTTTTTCTGTTGATGTTCACTTGCTCTGCTACGCTCCTGACAGTCAGCCGACGATTTTCTCGCACAATTTGACGAATAATGTTTTCTTCAGTTTTGCTTGTTGCTGGCTGTTCTGGTATCTCTTCGTCAGTGACACTTTCTCTTCCCTCAGAAAAACGTTTCACCCACTTGTACACTGCTGTTTTCTTCATAGCATTATTCCCGTAAACTTGCATTAACATCTCTCTGATTTCATTTCCACTCTTTCCAAGTTTAACAAGAAATTTAATGTTCGTTCGCTGCTCTAATTCAAGCTCCGACATTCTCGC
>Ga0123357_10010232_pt1 | contig 11915 bp, 8 predicted proteins | sample TergutEmb28metaG_FD_89873 | JGI IMG/M metagenome (GOLD analysis project Ga0123357, IMG submission 89873) | Embiratermes neotenicus P4 segment gut microbial communities from Petit-Saut dam, French Guiana - Emb289 P4 | ecosystem: Host-associated > Arthropoda: Insects > Digestive system > Gut ...
ACCCCCCGCTATAATTCGCCCTCCTCCGGCCAGTTAGCTCAGTTGGTAGAGCAGCGGACTGAAAATCCGCGTGTCCTTGGTTCGATTCCGAGACTGGCCACCATAAAATCAAAGGGTTGCGACGTCGCAGCCCTTTTTGTTTTTGATCGGGCTAACGCCGGGCTAACTTTCGGTAAGAGAAAAACAAAAACCAGATTATGCAATCTGGCTTTATAATGCTTTCTTACTCAGTGATACCAAGGCTTTCCCTATTATACCTTTCTATATGGTGTGGTATGCCTCCTGAGATATCACCCTTCCCCGTACACCCCATGTAGTCGCCCCATACCTCGACGATCATTTGACACTACCCCAACGTGACCATAGGCAGGAAACCGTTGTTTCATGTGGGCCGCTAGGCCGTTGTTGGCGAGACGACCCGGTTAGTAGTTCATGGGTTTGTTTGTTGATTCCGGCTTTTGTTCTGGCAGCGCCCCCATATGATGGGTACGCGAAGCCAGCCATGCCTCCATGTCACTGCGGCGATACCTGACCTTGTGACCGATTTTTATGAATGGCAGCTTGTAACGTCCGGTTGAGCGCCATACAGCCAGTGTACCTACGGTCACATTAAGTATCCTTGCAGCATCATGATCATCGACAAGTTCGCTGATGCTCTGAAGCGTAGAAGGTTGTTGGGTTGCTGCATCCATCATATATCTCCTTAATGACCCGTGACATTTCGGGCATGTTGGGAATAATGAATGATGGGCGGTAGGAATAGACACTTTTCATTCGATCTACATACAGTCTGCCGCACGCTGTACAGTCTGCCGCAGACAGCATTTCAACCCATTTGGGATGCTGTGCCAGCATGGACGCTGCGGGCATAGGAGACGGGTTTTCCCTTTTGATGTAGCCTCTTGCGCCAGCGCCTTTTCAGGCAAAGAGGTCGTAAGGCCGTCGTTACCCTTTGCGCCACTCTCTTGAACCTTTGCCATTTAGGAAAAGCCGTTTTTGGCAGAGGCTGAGATTGGACTGCCTTGATGCTACCATTTCTTGCAATGTGAGAACTTTGGGATAAATTCAACAATGTCGATCTCAGGTAGCAAGCTGCCCATCAACCTAAACGACCTGCTGCGCCAGCGCACGGTCGAGGGCGAACGCATCGAGTACAAGACAGGGTGGAATCCCGACGCGATTATTCGCACGCTCTGCGCCTTTGCCAACGACTTTGAAAATCTGGGCGGCGGATACGTGGTTATCGGGCAGGACTGCGATAACAACGGCCAACCCGTGTTCCCGCCTGTCGGGCTGGCTGCCGATCAACTCGATAAAATCCAGCGCGAATTACTCGCAGCCTGCCAGTTGATCCAGCCGCCTTACTTCCCCATGCTGAGCATGGAGGTAGTCGAAGGCCGTAACCTGATGGTGCTGTGGGCATCCGGTGGGCAGACCCGCCCATACAAAGCCCCTGAATCGGTCACGGCCAAGAAGAAAACGTGGCATTACTACATCCGCCGCTATGGCAGCACGGTCGAAGCCAAGGGCGAAACCGAACAGGAACTGCTGAATCTGGCTGCAAAGGTTCCTTTCGATGATCGCTATAACCAGTCGGCGCGTGTCGATGACTTGTCCAAGCCCTTGATGCAGGACTTCTTGCAGGAAGTTGGTAGTGCTCTGGCCGAGGAAGCAGCATCGCTGCCGGTCGAAGTGCTTGGGCAGCAGATGAACGTAGCGGGCGGTTCTGCCGAATTGCCGTGGCCCAAAAACGTGGGGTTGCTGTTCTTCAACGAAACGCCGGAGCGGTTTTTTCCCTATACCCAGATCGATGTGGTGTGGTTCCCGGAAGGAGCCGGCGGCGACCGTTTCGACGAAAAAATCTTCAAAGGGCCGCTGGCACGGATGACGCGTGAGGCGTTGGGCTACATCCAGCGCAATTACCTGCACGAAACGGTTATCAAACATCCCGACCGTGCCGAAGCGACACGGGTTTGGAATTTCCCTTACGCAGCCATCGAAGAAGCCTTGGTCAACGCTATCTACCATCGCTCCTACGAAGAACGCGAACCCATTGAGGTGCGTATCAGCCACGACGAATTGGCGGTTGTCAGCTTTCCCGGCCTGGATCGGTCGATCCGGCTGGAAGACCTGCAGGCAGGCCGAGCCATCAGCCGTCGCTACCGCAACCGGCGCATTGGCGAGTTCCTGAAAGAACTTGACCTGACCGAGGGGCGTTCGACGGGTATCCCGAAAATCCTCAAGGAAATGGCCGCCAACGGCTCACCGCCGCCGATCTTCGAGACGGACGATGACCGAATCTCGTTCGTGATCCGGTTGTTGCGTCACCCGCTTGCGAAGAGGGCGATGACGGCAGGCGAGGAAATCACAGGACAAGTCACAGGACAAGTCACAGGACAAGTCACAGAAGAAGTCGAGCGCCTGCTACGCTTCATGACTGATGAGATGTCGCGCCAGCAAATCCAATCCGCACTCGGCCTCAAGGCTAGGGATCATTTTCTCAGCGCCTACCTGAAACCGGCATTGGCGGCACAAGTGATTGAAATGACTTTGCCGGACGTGCCACGTAGCAGCAAGCAACGCTATCGCTTGACGGCACTTGGTCAACGGTGGCTAGCGGGTAGGCTGACTGGCGGAAACTCGGACTAACCCACATTGATTTATTCATGGTCTGATCCCTTTTCCACTCCAACAAACCAGAGGCGCATTCCGACGAACAACCTTCCGGGGAGCATTTCATGGCTGCGGCAGTCGATCCAGACCCGCAAGGTCTTTACGTAAGCTTCCCTGTCAAGTAGGCAACGGTTTGTAGACGTTCGGAGCCGTGGTTATCCGGGGCATGAATTGCACCGGCGGGAGGCCGCCCAACGATTGATGCGGGCGGCATTCGTTGTACTCAATCAGCCACTGTTCGGTAATGGCTTGCACCTGTTCGAGGTTGGCGAACAAGTGGGCATCCAGGACTTCCGTGCGGTACGTGCGGTTAAACCGCTCGATAAAGGCGTTCTGGTTCGGTTTCTCTGGCTGGATATACCGCACGGCAATGCCTTTGGAACCCACCCATTCGGTGAACGCCTGCGAAACCATTTCCGGCCCGTTATCCATGCGGATGGCCTCCGGGGTGCCGTAGCAATCCACCAAGCGGCTCAAGACGCGAATCAAGCGTGATGAGGGGGTTGAGGAGGTGCCCACTTCAATCGCCAAGCATTCCCGGTTCGCCTCATCGATCACGTTCAGCGTACGGAACCGGCGGCCACAATACAGCGCGTCGTGCATGAAGTCCAAGGCCCAGCAGCGGTTTGGCTCGGCGGCAAGCTCCAACGGTTGGCGGGGCCGGTCTGGCAAACGCTTTTTGCCGCGCCGGGGCAGGTTCAGTTTCATCTCGCAGTACACCCTGTGAACTCTCTTGTGGTTCCAACGCTGCCCATCGAGCCGTAGCCGGTCAAAGCACTTCCAGAACCCCCAGCGCCCATGCTGGCTGACGATGCCGTTCAACGCATCAATCACCTCAGCATCACGCACAGCAGCATCGGCTGGCCTTTTGTAGTACGCCTCCCGCGACAGGCCAGCAATGCGACAGGCGCGCGTGATCGACCGCTTGGCTTGCACCAACTTCTCGACCGCCTCGCGCCTGGCTGGCGGCGTCAGGATTTTCGGTTCAGAACATCCTTGATCGCCGAATTCTCCAAGGCCAGCTCCGCATACATGCGCTTGAGCTTGGCGTTCTCGGCTTCCAATTCCCGCAGGCGTTGCAGCTCTGACACCTGCAACCCTGCAAACTTGCTTTTCCACTGGTAGTACGTCGCCACGCTCACGCCATGTTTTCAGCATATCTCGGCGACCGCTATTCCCGACTCGCCTTCTTTCAGGACGGCGACGATCTGGCTTTCTGTAAATCTGCTCTTCTTCAAAGGAGTCTCCAAGGACTAGGAGGCTCCGAAATTCTACTGCCTGATGTCTTATGGATGGGGAAGCTTACGCTATTATCTACAACCCTATTTGCATAATTTTATATGCGTACTTTCCAACTGCGAGAAGGGTTCTGAAGGGCAAATAAAACGCCACCCGGTTAACGAAAATGTTCAACGATAAGTGCGAAGCGGATAGGATGCTTGTACGTACTACGCTTTTCTTTTACACAGCAATTGCAGGTAGTACAACTGGTGAAGTCCACCAGTTCGGGTTAAAATGGCGTTTATGGATGCTACAATAAAACTCCGCAGAGGAACGCCGACCCATTTCTCAGGCCACGAGACTTTTCCCTTGCGTCAAATGTGGCTCAAGAAGGTTTTTGACAAAGCCGACGATAACGGACTGATTCGCAAATCGGCTTTTGCCGATGAAAAGGCCATCGCAGATTTCGGCGTAGGTAAGAACATGGTGGCATCAATCCGCCATTGGGCCTTGGCTTGCGGTGTAATGTTCGAGGACGGTGACATTTTTCGTATCCGAAGCATCGCCAAGGAGATTCTGAGTAACGACGGGCTCGATCCCTACGCGGAGAACCCTTCAACAGCATGGCTCGCCCATTGGCAGCTTGCAGGTTGCTGCTTTCGTTCGACGACTTGGCATTGGCTGTTCAACTATGTGACGACCCCCACCTTTACGCGCCAAGAGCTCGAAGAACCCTTGGCGCGCTATGCTAGTGAGTTCGAGCCGAAACCCCGGCTCTCAACCTCAACGATTTCGCGTGACCTAGAAACGTGCCTTCGTAGCTACGCACCGCGCACAGCGGGTGGCTCCCCCGAAGACTTTGCCGAGCCGCTCTTGGGCGAGTTAGGCCTACTGCAAGAAGTACATAGAGGTCAATACGCTTTTCGCCGCGGCCCGAAAGCTTCGCTGCACGATGGCATTTTCGCCTATGCCTTGGTCGACTTTTGGAATCGAAAGACAGAGGGACAAAGTTCGCTGGCCTTCGAAACCGTGGCCTACGCAGAAGGATCGCCGGGACGGGTTTTCAAGCTTGATGAGGAGTCGATCGCCCAACGCTTGATGGCACTCTCGGGCTTCACCGAGGGCAAGCTCGAATGGACCGATTCGGCCGGACTTCGCCAAGTTCACCGCAAGGATCTGTCCAAGGAAGACATTAAAAATATGATCAGGCACGCCTATGACTGATAAGAAGCAAGAAGCGTTGTCGGACATTGTCCAAATTTCGCGCCAATACCAGCGATCTATCCGCGTTGACGCCGACATTGGTCGCGCCGATGCTTTCGCCGGCTACATCTGCCACGCAACCGCTGCTTTCGTGGTCGATAGAATGTGCAAACAAATCTTCGACACCAACCAACGCTGCTTCACCTGGACGGGCCCGTTCGGTGGGGGCAAGAGCTCTTTGGCCGTTGCATTAGCAAGTGCGCTGCATTCCGACAAAAAACTTCGGATGAAGGCACGCGAAGCGTTGCGCTTGGAATCGGATTCTTACTTCGACAAAGCCTTCCCCGTCCGTAAAGGTTGGCTGATCGTCCCGGCCGTGGGTCGGCGCGGTAGCGTCGTGGCGGAACTTCATGCCGCACTGCGCCGTGCACAGGACAAGACTGTCGACGGTCACAGCAAACCCAACGCCCAAACCCTCATCTCCGAGTTACTTGATGATGCCAAGAATCGCCCACATGACGGCGTACTCGTCATCATCGACGAGATGGGCAAATTCTTAGAGGCTTCCGCCCTGGGCTTCGGAGACGATATCTATTTTTTCCAAGAACTCGCCGAAGCTGCTGCGCGTTCCGAGGGTCGTCTTGTGGTCGTGGGTGTGCTACACCAGTCCTTCTCACAGTATTCTGTTCGGTTGGGCATCGACACCCGTGACGATTGGGCCAAAATCCAAGGCCGCTACGTCGACGTGCCCTTTGTGGCCGCGAGCGACGAGATCGTCGAACTCGTTGGCCGCGCGATCGAGGCAAAGCACCGCCCCAATTGGATGCTTGACGCGTCCGAGGCCATCGCCGATGCAATTCGCTCGCGTCGACCCGCAGTAGGTCAAGACTTCGCCAAGGCATTGGCCGCCTGCTGGCCGCTGCACCCGGCCATGGCAGCACTGCTAGGCCCAATTTCCAAGCGACAATTTGGCCAAAATGAACGCAGCACCTTTGGCTTTCTCTCGTCGGTCGAACCCCATGGTTTTCGCTCCTATCTGAACTCTACCCTCGTCAGCGAGGAAAGTTGTTATCGCCCCAGCGACTACTGGGACTATCTGCGTTCTAACCTAGAACCCGCGATCCTTGCATCCCCCGATGGGCATCGCTGGTCGCAGGCTGTCGAAGCAGTGGAGCGAGCCGAGGCCAAGACAAGCGACGCTCTGCTGGTGCCGCTAATCAAGAACATCGCGGCCATCGACCTGTTCCGAAATGGCTCGGGGCTTGCGGCCGACATTGCGGTCATCGGCGCACTGTTCTACGACAAGACGCGCGAGGAACTTGACACTGCGCTGCAAAAACTCTCCTCGCTCAAGGTCACCCTCTACAAGAGCTACACCGGAGCATGGTCGGTTTTCGAAGGTAGCGACTTCGACATTGACGCGGCTATCGCGCAGGCCTTAGCTACATCGCCTAGCTCAGACTACGCACACTTGGCGCAACTCATAGGTCTGCACTCAGTGGTGGCCAAGCGGCATTACCACAAGACAGGCTCCATGCGCTGGATGGATCTGTCGCTGTGCAGCATCGAACAGGCCGAGAAGATCGCCGCTGAATTCCACCCCAAAAAGGGCGAATTTGGAACCTTCATCCTGGCGCTGCCCAGCAAAGGTATGAGCCTTCGCACCGCGCGCTCGCGTGCGCAAGACTGCTCGAAGTTGCGCCCATGGCCTGTCTTGGTGGGCATACCCACCAACCACACCCGCATCACCGAACTCTCCGCCGAGTTAGCGGCCTTAGAGAAAGTAAAAGAGCGTCATGAACTCTCGGGCGACGCCGTGGCACGCCGTGAGGTCTACGCCCGCCTCGCTGCAACCCGCGCCGATCTGGAGGATCAACTCCAAGCTGCAGTATCGCTGGCGAAGTGGCACAGCGGAACCGATCAAGTTATAGAGCTAGGTTCTAAGCTCTCGCCCGTAGCCTCCCAATTGGCCGAAGATCTGTTCAGCGCTTCGCCTCCGGTATGGAGTGAACTGGTCAACCGCGATAGCGTCTCGAGTAACAGCGTGAGGGCACGTCGCGACCTGCTGCACGCAATGATCAACGCCGAAGGCCAAGAAGCCTTAGGTTTTGAGGGATTTCCGGCCGAACGCGGACTATACGAAACGCTGTTACGAAGCACTGAGCTACACCGCCAGGATGACTCGGTAACTTGGCGCTTTATGCAGCCTGGCAACGGATTTGCGAGCGGTTTCAAATTACTGTGGGAGGAGACGCGTGCCCTCTTCTCGGATGCCAACGCCCGAGTAGGGGCGCATGAAATCTACGCACTGTGGAGCGCACCGCCTTTTGGTATGAAGTTGGGCATCCAGCCGGTGATTCTTACGGCGTTTTTGCTCGCACACAAAGCCAACATCGCCGTTTATAAAGACGGGATGTTTGTGCCCAGGCTCACCGATTTCGACATCGACGAGTGTCTGCAAGACCCCAACCGTTTTTCGCTGCGCTGGGTGGCTATTGATGAGGACAAGAACCGGATTCTCGAAGGCATCTCGAAGCTATTGGCCGAGATCGGCGAAAACGCTGGAGCAGCCGATCCGCTTGAAGCCGCCCGCGGCCTAGTAGCTATGGTCTTCAACCTACCCGAATGGGCTCGGCGGACTTCACGGCTAGGGCAGACTGCTAAGGAGATGCGCGACATGCTCTTGAAGGCCAGCGACCCACACAAGGTTTTATTCGTCGACATGGCCTCGCTGTTGAGCGCCGCCGATGGCAAAGCCTACGTAAAATCCCTTCGAGCTCCTCTTCAGGAACTCACCGGTGCTTACGGCAAGATGCTCGCTGAGGTCGAAGCCAAGATGCTTGATGCCCTCGACGCGAGCCGGGACGATCTAGAAGCGCTGCGAGAGCGGGCGCAATCCGTCTCAGGGATATCTGGCGATCTTCAATTAGATGGCTTTGCGATGCGTTTGGCATGCTTTGATGGATCTCGAATTTCGCTCGAAGGTATCCTGAGCTTGGCGGCCGAGAGGCCGCCGCGCGACTGGGTCGATCGACATATCGATGCAGCGATCATGGCGTTGACCAAGTTCGCTCGCCGCTTCCGCGAGGCCGAAGCGTTCGTGGCCGTACAAGGCCGCAAGGCGCACAGCGAAGCAATCGCCGTTGTCATCGGCACGGGCTCGGACACCAAGGCGATTTCGCGCTCATTCGCGATTTCAGACCGCCATCGCCAAACAGTAGAAGTCAAGGCGCACGAAGTCACCTCGATGCTGGAAGGTCAAGGCTTGGAAACAGACGTATTGCTGGCAATTTTGGCCAAGGTCGGAATAAAGCTGGCATCTATCGACAAGGAGGCAGCCAATGGTTGAACGGCATGTTCTGGGGGTCTCCGGCGGCAAGGACAGTGCTGCACTAGCCATCTACATGCGCGAACGCCATCCTGAACTCGACATCGACTACTTCTTCACCGACACTGGCGAAGAACTCCCCGAAGTCTACGAATTTCTTGGCAAGCTCGAAGGTCGGCTCGGCAAGCCCATTATTCGGCTGAACCCTGGCCGCGATTTCCGCTTCTGGCTGCGCCAATACAACCACTTCCTGCCCAGCCCCAACACGCGCTGGTGCACCCGCAAGTTGAAGCTCGTCCCCTTTGAAAACTGGGTCAGGCCAATGCTAGCTGCAGGCGACAAGGTCACGTCCTATGTAGCCATCCGGGCCGATGAGGACTATCGCGAAGGCTATGCGGCTAAGGCCGACAACTTGTTCGTGAAGCTACCATTCCGCGAGGCTGGCATCGACAAAGTCGGCGTGATCGACATCTTGGATAACTCCGGCGTCGGCTACCCCAAATATTACGAGTGGCGTTCGCGCAGCGGCTGTACGTTCTGCTTCTTCCAACAGAAGATTGAGTGGGTCAGACTGCGCGAGCAGCACCCCGAGGCCTATGAGGCTGCCAAGGCTTTGGAAAAGGACGCCTTGGAGCACGGCTCGCCCTTCACGTGGTCAAAGGGGGAGTCGCTCTTCGACATGGAAGACCCCTCCCGTGTAGCTGAGATCGAAGCGGAATACGAAATCCGCCGCGCGCGCATGCGTAGGAGCACCCCTATCAATCCCCTGCGACCAGTGAAGACTTGCCCCGAGGACATCGACGATGTCTACGGGGTGGATGAAGGCAACGGCTCCTGTACCGTCTGCCACAAGTAGACACTTACCGAATGATCGCCGCCTCCAGCGCGGCGCTGAACTCCGCGCTGGTCTGGAAACGGTTTTGGCTGTTGTGAAGCAGCGCCCGCTCCATAATAGGGTAAAGCTCTACTGGCCCGCGCCAATCAGTGTCGCGAACAATTCCAGTTGGATGCCGACCGCAGGCGGCATACCAAAAGACTGAAGCCAACTGAAACACGTCCGACGTTTGGCCAATCACATCGGGACAGCCTAGGTTCTTGTTGAACGCCTCTGGCGACATCCACAACGCAGGACCTATCCGCTCGTCCACGCGAGACAGATCGGGCCTGATACCATGCAAATCGCATAATCCAAAGTCACTGATAACCCAGGCACTGCCTACGACCAAAATGTTCTCCGGCTTGATGTCGCGGTGCAGAGCCTTCTCGTTGATCTTCACCAACGCCTTCGAGAGGCCAAGAAATTGCGCGAGGTATGTCGCAGACGGAATTTTCTGCGGGGTCTTGGCGTGCTTGCCCAAGTCCTCAGATGCCTTCATAAGAACGACGAAAGGCACTTCCTCGTGTTGTCCTCGTTGCTGAGCCACAAATCGACCGCTTCGCTTGACGTTTTCCGTTCGAATACCTGGCACAGTGCCAGTCGCAACAAAGTGAATGATGTGCGGATCGTCGAAGCCACGAAGCAACTCGACTTCACGTCGGAATCGCTCGCGGCGACGCTGCCGTAGCTCAAGTTGAAATTTGACCGCGTAGCTGTCGCCTGAGAGCTTCTCATTGCATTCGTGGACAACGGCATTGCCACCTGCCGCTATGCGCTCGCCGACGATGTAGACTTGGCCATCATCGCCCGTGATCTGGTCGTCAATCGCATAGGCGCTGAATTTGTTTCGAAAGAGTACGACTTGGCTCATACATGGGCCTCCACCGCCTCACTCTTCGCTTTCATCATCATCGTGATCGTAGTCGCCCTCGACTGCGCCTGGGATGACGGTTCCTTCGATGACCACTGCGGCGTCGATGTTTCCTTTGCACTTGGAATGAGCCCACTTTGCGTTCGACAACTGGAAAGCCGTACTCCCAGCGGACCAGTAGAGCACCGACTTGCCCAAGCTAGTTTCGCCTTCGTCGAATCCACCACATCCATCGCAGACAAAACCTTCTGCAGGTGGACATCCATCGCCACTGAAATTTGGATCGATAGAAAATCGAAGATCGCTTGCCGTCTCCGACACGATATTACGCTGCTCTTCATCGTCCATCGACGCTGCGTAGGTTCCTCGAAGAACGGCTCGAATGAACTGCATCCGCCAATTGCGACTGGAGGCCGAGTTAGCTTGGGAGACGCAATAGATGGCGTATTTTCTGAGGATCGGCGCATCTGATGTTGGAGCGATCCGTTTGTTCAGCAACATCAAATCTTGGCGCAAAAGATCCACATCGTCAGGTAGCCGAAGGCCACTGCGCTTAAGCAACAAAACAGCAAAAAAGAACGAATAGAAATCGGCCTTTTGCTTCCATCGGGTTTTTTTTATCGGATAGGACGAGTCGAAAATCCTGGCGATATCCTCTATCACACCTTCGAACTCTACCTGAACTGCGTTCGACTCAGCTTCAGACCAAACTGCATATTCGCGGCAGCAAGTATCAATAGCGTCCTTCTTGTCGCTAATGCCTCTGAGTTGCGCTGCGAGGAGTTCACTGACATATTCGGCGTCCAAAAACCGTCGGCGAGCGGTAGCGCTGAATAACCCCAATTCGTCTATGGAGTCTAAATTCGCTAACTCCTCGGAAATTCTCAAAAAATCCCCTGGCAAATCAGCCTTGCGTAGCTCATGCCGGTTCAGAGGAACCAGATACTTGTTAACGCGCGAGTAAACCTCCCGAATCTCGTCTAGCGGCAAGCCTGATGCCTCATTGAAGTCGATGGCGTAAAGCAGCACCCCGTCCTGAATCTCTTGGGGAAGTTGCGAAAATTTCTTCCCTTCATAGGGTCCCTTGTAGGGGTATTCCAACTCAAAGTTATCATTTAAAAACGAGAGAATGGTCGAAATTCTCTGCTGACCGTCGATCACGGCGCGATTAGTTCTCATGTCCTTGATTGTATTGGACACAAATATCTTCGGCATAGGAATATCATTAAGTATGCTGTCGATCAACATCACACGCGCTGCATCTCCCCAAACTTCGCGGCGCTGGTAATCTGGCTGAATCAGCAGCGTTCCATCATTGTTCCACCCCTGAATGTCCGAGATAGTATGTGTGCTTGCCAGCCATTTCTTTGTCATGGTTACTCCTTATTTCTTGTCATTGATTGTCAGCTCTGATAGCGACCACGGCCGCCTCAACATCTTGGTCGGAGAGGAACGGAGCCTGTGCAAAGACCAAGCCCTGCTCGCCGTTGAGCTTGGCGGCTAGGTGGCCACGACCCAAGAGAAGTTCGGCACCAGGCCTGTCGAGCACGATTTTTGATGTAGCTTCGCTTGACACCTTTAAAATCAAGCGATTGCCCAAGTTTTCGCGGAGTTGCATGGGCATGACATCCTTATCGGGTCGCTGTGCTGCGAAGACCAAGTGAATACCTGCCGCGCGAGCCTTTACGCCCAAGCGCTGTACCGCCGCCCCCACTGCTGCCTTGTAGGCGTCGTCGAGCATC
>Ga0123357_10010233_pt1 | contig 11915 bp, 4 predicted proteins | sample TergutEmb28metaG_FD_89873 | JGI IMG/M metagenome (GOLD analysis project Ga0123357, IMG submission 89873) | Embiratermes neotenicus P4 segment gut microbial communities from Petit-Saut dam, French Guiana - Emb289 P4 | ecosystem: Host-associated > Arthropoda: Insects > Digestive system > Gut ...
ACACACCTGATGATGGCCCACAAGGAGGGCCGAAACATGTAGTGTTGTAATACGCAAAATAGATTAATACAGTTGTGGTGACTAAAATTATCATTACATTGTTATTATACGACACAACGGGGATGACCCACCTCAAGATACCATCATTTGTTTTTGTAGGGAAACCTGATAAAATAAGTCTTGTTTCTCAGGATGCTCAGAATGATATTAGACACAGAAACAGGCTGTCTGAGCAAACCGTGTGGTTTCTTAATGTTACAGCACGTGATGAGAATAGCAACCATCCCAGCAGTATAAGAATATGAATGCAAGCACTGGATGAGTTTGGCATATGAGACGTCTACCGACTAATTAGAAATATGTTTCCCCCTTAAAAACAGCATAAAGCGAGAATGTGAATAAAATTATATAATATTCAAGTTAAAGGAACATGTAGCATTCTTGACTATATGTTCCTGTGATGCAGGTGTATTTTCTCGTGTTGTTGTTAAATTGTAGCAACGTTGTCGTTGTTATGTACGGACGTCTTCGTGTTATTTATCTCTGGAAATCGTCCCCCACAATTTCAGTTAATAAGTAGTCATGCATGTGATCTTTACTTACTAGCTTCAGAATGCAGCTTATGATTATTTTATAATGGAAATGATAATGCTAACGTTCATAAATTATTTTCAGGGGGGTCGAGCGGAAACGACGAAATGATGCACTGCTACTTCGGCGTTTTTGGTAAAAACATTTTGAGAATGTACTGACTTTTGGACGTGTTAATGCCGTTATGTTGGCAGTATCTCGTGAATTACCAAGTCTTAAAATGAACAGTTTCAATTAATAGGTTTCATGGTGTGCTTATAAACATCTCTGACAGTTATTTGCCAAATTAGAATGTGCGAATTTCAGTGTGTTTCTGGTAACTTTATAAGATAATTTCCTCTTATTTATCTAGATGTGTCTGGAAGAATATTTTATTGGCAGTAATTTAATGTTTAGTTCTCATACGGTGTTTCCGCACCCCACCCCATCCCCCATATTTTCTTTGTCAAGAACAGTTCTGGAAATATATTTTATGGGATGCAGTCTTTGAGGTTAATAGTTACATCACATCACTATCGCATCCACGACTGAAACATAAGCATTCAAATCGTGTGAACAGCGCAGACACTTGCCAGCCCGTCTTTTAGCACTTGACGTTATCTCGTTAGATCACAGCTTTTAGACTAGACAAATTTGTTTTTATCACTTCATTCAGTGGTTTTGGCGGTATTCCGCACAGAAACCGAAACGACTGTGGTAGTACATTGCACCGATTTGGGGCGGTTTGGTGTTACACTGCACAGGTTGTGACATAGTTTTGGTAGTCCAATACATATATATTGAAGTGGGTCCTTAGAACTCCGCACAGATATTGAAATGATTTTGTTGGTAATCTGCACGGATATTGAAATGTTTTTGTTGGTAATCTGCATGGATATTGAAATGTTTTTGTTGGTAATCTGCACGGATATTAAAGTGATTTTTTTGGTAATCTGCACGGATATTGAAGTTATTTTTTGGTAACTTGCACGGATATTGAAATGTTTTGTTGGTGATCTACGCGGATATTGAAGTGAATTTTTGGTAATCAACGTGGAACTTAACACGTTTTGTTGGTAATCTGCAGGGATATGGAAATGGTTTTGGTTATCCACCGCACAGATATTGAAATGGTTTTGGGAATGCTTCGCCCAGGTATTGAAGTGTTTTTTTTGGAATTCTCCTCACAGGCATTTACATTTTGTCCACTTTGTTGGGCCCACACTGTGTAAAAGCTCTAAGAAAGACCTAAGCTACTCAGTAAGAACTTTAGTTTTTAGTCTGTTATTTTCGAGGGCACTTCCCTTTAAAACGAATTGTCTGATACAGTATCATTGCAGTGAATGTATACAGTTAAATCGATCGAACTGCATCCGACACCCAAAGACGTTAATTAGTCTCTAATAGAACAGATCGTCTTTTGTTTGTACACATATCCTAACACACAAAATATTTCAGAACGTTGATATAAAGCGATATGAAATTTACACGGCGGCGAAGATAAATATTGAGATCTGCTGGGCTATGACACCGTGCAGTCTTGTTAATGGTTACAGGCGTTTTGGACGAACATACTGACTCTTCCTTCCTTGCAGATAAGGCTGTATGTTTCTCCAAAATTGGTAACAATCTACCAGACTTAACAGTGTCATTACCACTAGACCACAATATACGGTATATACAGAGACTTTTTAAATTATTATCAAGATTTAAGATGGTAAAAGTTTTTAAAATGTGACATTCCTCAAGGAAGCACAAGTTTCATTGGAAGCTTTATTATATTGACCGATTTTCCCGCTTGCTGGCATGTAGATGGATTTACACAGCCTGTAGATTTTAATAAATAATCATGAGTGCTATACAAAAACAATAACTTACCCTAAACGTCCTTTCATCTTTAGTGCTGTGTGATAACGAGTCATTCCACTTGGTGCCGTGTCTTTTTGCGACAGATTTGAAAATATTACTCAGGATGGGGCAAAAGTCAATTGACAGTAGAGACAACACATTAAATATTGACTGTCAAGTGACTTTTGCGCCGCTCTATAGCAGATACTTTTCTGGCTGTGAAGCATATAGCTCAAAGAAATTACTTCTTGAGAGCTAATGTATCAACATATACCAGTTAGAGAATAAGCAACCTATCCCTGATAAGTGGGGGAATCTTATCCTTCGCAGCCGGGAAAGCTTCCAACTGACGACCCGGATTATAAACGTGCGTTTATGCTGGATCGTCCCCAGGAATGTGACGCTAACTGGCTTTAATATAGACATGAGGTGAAGTTCCAGCGCAGCTCTATCTGTGGGTAGCAACTAGAACCACAGAACGTGATTCATAGTAAAGCTATGCCAAAACGCAGCCCTTTGAAAACGAAAAAAATAAGAACGTACTTTTCCATCCATTCTCCCCGACTTACAAAAGAGCATTGCTTTTTGGAAGGTTCCCAGGCTTCATCCCTTTTTCTTGTTGATAGGAGCAGTGTGTGGATGAAGGTGAGTTTGGAGCATTGTTGGAATGATAATCACAGGAGAAGACCGAAGTACGCGGAGAAAAACCATCCCCCACTGCTGCTTTGTCCACCAAAAATCTCACGTGGACTGACCTGGTATCGAACACATGCTCTTCGGTGAGAGGCCAGTGACTAATCGCCGGATTCAGAAAGACGACAGTCAACGTGTCCTGCACTTAAAGATTCAGTTTGTACCGCGCAGTAAACATACTCCGCTTCGGTTATAACAGCTAGTACTTTAATGATGTTTAGAGTAATCATTGCTGCTTGTTGTAAGACGCTTGAGCCTTACGAATACACTCTGGGCAGAATGTAGAATTCTTTAATATTAAAACTTGTGGTACATAAATTAACACTGGGCCTTAAAATATGAACGGCGTTGTTCCAGACAAGTCGTCACATTGTGTGTTCAGTGCTTCGTATACGAACGTTTACGGGTTGAAGTTCAGGAACCGCATGTTTTGGTAGGAGCCTGTGTCTAAATTATCATCTTCAGTAAAACATTGTTTTGACATAAGTCCTGACCACTTCTTCAGTATCATTTGTAATTCATTAGTCATTCATCACTACATCAACTGAACGAATATCTGGCTAGTTGAAGACGTGTCTTCAGTAACTCAGGAATCAGTTTTTACTATTTCAGCCCCTGTATTTGAATTAGAATTCTGTGAGACAAAGAACTAAATTATTTAGATCTAGTACTCTACCTACAGACTTGCGTGAGGTTTATGTGGAATATTTCCAAGAATTAGGCCGAGCCCGGGTTTAATAATAAACCGTCCTCCATTATTTGTGTTTCACTTGATTGTGCCGTTAACTGGCGGAAGTATGTTAATTTAATACTTTCTCTCTCACACTGATGCTAGAGAATGGCCCCAATTGTATTTCAAGCAAGTAAAACAGGCAAGAGGTGTACATGACATAATATAAAAGAACACATCTAATGTACGGTTTTTTAATATTTTTTATCGCTAACGCAAATAGACTCTTGTCAGTTTTCTTCTTCCGAATACAACATGGGTATTTGCCAAAGAAACAGACCAGGTGGCCGGTATAATATGATTAAAAACGCGATCGTTGCATAAGAAATAGGATATTGCGCAAAGAAGTCGTTACTGGCAACTCTATCTCTGTCACCGTAGTTCTTCGCGGTTAGTTCCTTTTGCTTCTGCAAACCTTGCACCATCCGCGTCTTCTCTTCACGTCAGAGTTCGGATAGCAGGTTAGAGTAATCCATACCTGCTTTCTTCTAAACGCTTCTTCTGAAAGCTTCTTCTTCTACGTTATATAAGGGAGCCGCAGTACCTCAGTCGGTACAGTGACAAGGCTAGGGGCTGGGCGACTAAAGAACCGTGGTTTGATTGCCAGCACAGGCAAGAGATTTTCCTCGTCGCCATTTTCCACATCAGCTCTGAGATCCGCCCAGCCTTTTATTCATTGGGTAAAGGGGGTGCTTTCTTCGGGGTTAAATTGGCCGAATAATGAAGCTGATGCCACATAACCCAGTGCTGAGTTTAAGAATGCTTGGCGCTGTACCTCCACTCCCCCATACGCCTTCATGGCGTGGTGCCTACCTAATCACAGGGACCACGCTGCTTTATGTTTCCGCGCTATAATCGGTTTGTGAAGTATATACTACGTAAAAGACCCGTAAATAAACTAACACGCTTTTCCCTGCATGTCTCGGCGATTTTTTTAATCTTTTCCTAGAAAGTCTTTCGGCTATCAACATCGTGACGTGCCTGCCATTTTGATGTTGCAAATGATAGTTTACAATCTGCGATAGAAGTTAGTAGGCCTATGTCATTTGAGATTTGAGTTTTTCGCGGCAGTGGCTGCACTGTAATGCCGTGTAACTTAACGCTATTTAACGCTTTTAGGACGATCTTGTGCCCTGAAAATGGAGCAGGAATTTCCTATCGAACCGTCTGTAAGTAACTATCAGGTTACACGGCATTAACATCCCAGAAGGTACTGATCTTCAATTTAGAAGTTGACTTGCAGACTGCTTACAGCATTCCGAATTTTCTTGTATTATTTTTGTATGCAATTATTTCACTTCTTATCTCATTTAGTTCCTGTAATGGGCTATTGTCAGTTTCAGTTTTTGATATTAAACAACAGGTTAAGAAACTTGCAGGGGCGGTTTAGTGGAGATCATGCCTGGTATATACGATAATGTGTCTGTGGTCGAGTGGATTTTGGTAAGAGGCTGGTGGATTTGAGTTGTACGAGTACTTACACTAAACGAGCATAACCGTTAGCATTAACACATAGTGTTAACCGTTATACCCATTTAATTACACGAAAGCTCAACGCTTTGTGTAACTTTAAAATGCTACGAGTACTGCTGGAGATTGGGCCTGATATGTTAAGGAGGCCGATCATAGGCATTTAGACAGAAATTTTAAATCCACTTACATGTTAAATTACAGTGTGTACGTTTACACTTAGAGGATTTTAGGGCTGCAGCAGTTTCCTTTTTAAATATTTTAAAGCGTGGCGCTGTTGCTGCACAGAAAATAATCCACTAGATGTTAAGAAATCCTTAAATGTCTAGAAAGTGATATTGGTGGAACAGGTGCTGCTACTTGTAGCTTAGAGGTAAATGCAAATTTGGCTTAGCGACCGCCCTATTAACTCGAGTGTTACCATTTTGACGTCTTTTATGTAGCAGAAAACGAAACAGCAGGATTACATTTTATTCAGGAAATATCGGCAAATCGCGATCCGTAAATCGTGAGATTAGGCATGTTTTACAGAAACATAACACTGTAGTTAGTGCGAGAGAGACGAAAATGGTTGATGTTCATTTCGCGTATTCTTAGTTTGCCTCTTGTACGAGATCTTAACGTGCAGCCAATTGGTTACATGCAGATTAACCGTCTGGCGTTCTGAGTGGTCTAGGGGGACGACTTAAGTCATCTGGAGTATATTAAGACAGCTAAGTTAGTAACACCCATTGTCCAAGTAGTATGAGTCAGAACCTAGATGGTTACATAGGAAAATTATACGTCTTATTGCACAAGCTGTACTATCATTTTCGAGCTGCTGCTTAAATTGTCGTTGCGCAGACTTGATGCAGAACTGCGCTAGAACGTCGTCATTTCTACCAGTTCTCACTTCAAGAGGAATGTCAGGAACCTCAGGAAAGTGGAATGGGTTCGGTTCCTGGTGCCTTTTACTGCGTAATGAAGCTCGTGATAATTTTGTACTTTTCATCAAGCATTAATAGGATAATGAATGCAGGAAGCAAGAAGGGAGGGTTACGTTGCACGCGTGGAATATGTGCTATAGCATAAAGTTTCTTGAATATCTGATCTCACGATTGGAGTGGACTAGAGCAGATTTTGTGCCTGTGCTATGATGCTCATTAATTCTGTGCCAGTGCCATGCTGCTCACGACAGTAATCACACAAGACGTGTGTCTGAAGTTGACGGGGTACAGTATGAATAATTTCAGAGCACTCACCCTCTGGCGCAATTCCCTCTCCGACTCAAGATCTTCCTGGAGCAGGCGGATCTTATCCTATGAACAAATAAAGAAGCGTTGTTATGAGACTGGTAGAGAAATATGGCTCAAGCAGTAAAGTTGCTTACCCGTAGGGCCTCTGTATTCGAGGAACTTCCGGTTCACATCTCGGTCAAGGCACCAACTTTCCTGATAAGGGTTAATGGCGGCTTTCCTCCGTATTGTCTCAAATTCGTTCACTAATGTTTTCTTGTACACCACTTTCAGTTCATTATTTACTGTTGTCTTGTTATCCGACGCTATTAAGTGTGCGGTACCGACAGCTTCGTCAAATAAACCACAATTAAACTAAGGAATGTTGAGAAACGTGGAATAGACCAGGCGCATCTAATTTGACAGCTTTTTGAGAACAAAAAATCTGTTTGCATTTGCTGCTGCAGCTGCTGCTGATCTCGACATACTTTTAAACCGAAAGAATGCAATGAAAATGGAAATAAAAAAGAAGAAAAAGGAAGAAAGAGCGCAAGACAAAGGGAATTAACGAAGTAAAGACAGACAAGAAGAAGAAAATTCCTGGTTCTGTCCCTGCACCTATTTCTGTTTATTTGTTTGCAAATCAACAATTTACAATCGTAGCTTCAGCATAGACCTGTAAATTTTGCTACATAAACGTCATTAACAGTTGATTAATTTGACAAATGCAATTGAGCATTATTTTTAAATGGACGTGAATAAAATTTAAAAGCAGCCTCCTTCAACGAAAATCTTTAGCTAGCTACAAGTATGAGCAACAGCGACAACAGTAACAACGACGACAACGTTGGTGGTGAATGATGGTAATAACAATACTACTACTACTACTATTAATAATAATAATAATAATAATAATAATAATAATAAGAGACTAATACTTTTTGTGGGTGCTCGTTTCAGACGATTCGGGAACGAATTGTTACAAATGGTACGTGGATCTAATTTATAACTGGAGTTTTGTTAATCGCGACGTTGTGGAAACAAGTTATTTGGAATTGTGTAGGCTGAAACACGTACAGGCACCCTAATGTCAAGACAGTTGTAAAAACCTCTCGCCATTATATTAAAGCCTGACATATTTGTGTGTTACATTACTAAACAAGTAATGCAGGGAGATATATAATACTGTTATAAAAGGTTTACAAGATAATGCGCTGCATTAGTAATTTTCAGGGTCGAAAAATTGTTTGGAATGCATCACAGTAAAAATGGATATCCTACTGCAAAGTCACGGATTATTTTCCATATACACTCAAGTGAGTGCAGTATATTTATTGCGTGTAAGACACAAACATAAAACCACAGTTTTCAAGTCATAAACCCATTTTGTTCAATGCCTAATGACATTTACGGCATGTGACAGTTTGGTACATATATTAGTAATGACACTGTCTACAATGGACGTTTTCCATGGAGTATGATTATTTCATGTAGATGAAAGCCACAGTGGTTATATGCATTTTACGTAAGCTTTGTTGATTAGCTGCCACTGTCTTGGTATGCACATGGTTGCACATGTATTCATGACCTACCTCCAATCGGGAGAGGGCGCTCAGATCGGCGGAGTATTCGATGCTGACATCTGCGTTAGCGCCCCCTGAAGAACGGTACGTGTACGATTTGGTTGTCTTTTGCACCGCGGATGACATGTTGGTTATTTCCAATTAATGCCCTGGTACCGCTCACTGACAAACCTGTCGGCTGGCCAACCTGCGCCCTCAGCACCTTTCGTCGTTCGTGTGGTAACGACGTCCACGCCAAGACCGGGAGGATATTGCAAGAATTTTCGGAGGTGGGAAGACGATCTTCCTGCAGCTGACGCCTGCGCCTTGCTTCAGGGCGATACCGAGCAAGCGCCGAACATGTACATTACGTTTAGTCGGCGTTGGCCACCGTCGCAGCAAGAAAAGAGGGTCTACATGGAGTGAGACAGTTAATAGCACCACGTGAGATTTGTAACTGGGTTATTCTTGTCAAGTCCAGAGGGGAGTGTTGCTTAGAATTCCTTCTGGCGGCGGTTTATCTCAAGTTACTCTGGGATGGGGGTCCACAAGGAGAGGTTTCAGGATGGCCCATCCTTTTATAGACACATGAGGGGCAATGGGGCAGGTGGCGAGGAGAGGGAAAGGCGAACCGTGAATCAGGTGGGGGATGGTGAAACAATGGCACTGAAGTCTTCGTCTTACCCTTTCATTCCTACCAGTAATTCGTGTGTGATTAGAGGGAGAGAGGAACAAATGGCTCATGTGACCTAGTTTCTATGACAATGCCATGGAGTAGTGGAGACATCATCGTTGAGCCTTCTGGTGGGGTAAACCTGGAGGTTGAGGGTTACCTCTCTTGCTTCTTCCCATCAGTGGAAGAATGACACCTCACCGGTCGTCTGGAACTGTGACTTACTGGAGGTCACAATAATGCTCCTTCTCTGTAACTATGTATTCCGTCGCAGTTCCTTGCAGCAGTGACGTTGTGCCTATGATAGACAGCACCAGAACACGTTATGTTTTCGTGTATACTCAGGCATCGTTACTAGAAAAAGTTATGTCATCTTTGCTCGTTATTCGCCTTCACTGCAGGAGAACCTCCCACATTACTTGTAATTTCCAAGTATATTTTTTGTAGTGGTAAGGCTGTAGACCTGCATTTGGGAGAATTTTGCTTCAGACTGCGATCGGGTTGTTGCTTATTGCCGTGGCTACGATAGCATGCGAATTTCTGGGGACGGGCATGTAAAAGTTGATATAAAGATAAAGCGGATAGCGATCTTTGTGACTTGATCAACAGTCAAGAACGTGGTGACATGTGAAATATTGAGGCTGTCCGACAAATTAAACGTGGATGAAATTTGCCCTTAATAAGTAACTCCAAAGTACATTACTTATTATTATAATAATAATATGTTTTACATGTAGCATAAAAATGCCAGGAGTATAATCTGAATTCGTTAGGATTCAATTTTATGCCGGTCTTCGCACGAATCCATCTTGACTCCTGTGAGGTAAACTGAATTTATTTTTGAATTATAAATTTATTTCGGCAGAATAAGCTATTAACAACACAATAATTTTAAGGGCACAAATCATTTCTGTCTGTCCGTCCGTTTGTCTATGTGCCTGTCCGTTCGCACGAAACAACTCGGCTCCCACTAGACGGATATTAATGAAATTTGATATTTGAAAATGTTTTGAAAGTCTGTGGAGACAGCTTGAATTTAATTAGAATCTGCCAAGAATAACGAGTCCTTGCATGAGAACTATGTACATTTATGATAATGTCTTACTCAGTTCTTTTTAGGATGAAAAATATTTCAGAGAAAATGAATCCACACATTTTGTGTTAATTAACTTTTATCAGAAAATCATGCCGTTTATGAGATAATGTGGAAAAATATAGTAGAGCCAGACAGGCCATAGTAGACAATGTATGTTGGCTAACTCTAGCTACATACACACACTCAGAATATATAATACGTATTGCTCTTCCACGGCAACAATGATTACGGTACAGCGCCTGAATGTTACGTTTATATGTGCATTGTGTGTCTTGTTCTACTGGCAAATCATCGTTATTCTACTGAAGGAGCAGCCACGGGCTGTGTCCTGTTACAGAGAGTAACAGAAGACTGCCAATACTTCTGCTTCCACGTGCTTAATGTCGAATAAATAAAATATGTTCAAAAATCAAGATCGTAGGAAGTGCATTCTGGTTGCTTTTGATGTAGGTGCTGGCCGTCATTTTTAATTAGCGGTAAGTAAAACCTGTTTATGGGAGAAACAAGAAGTTTTACCCATTTCGGGCATGTTATCTTGGTAATACCTGCGAGTAATTACGATAAAATAAAAAAAAACGTATTACATATGCCATAATTCCAGGTGTATGTAATCTGGATTTTTCAAAATTAATAGTATTTATTGATAAATGCAGATTTTGAGCTTTCTTCGTTTTGATTTTTAATAATCTATTACAATTACCCGCATGCGTTTTGTTGATGATCGGACATAATTCTTTTCCATTGGCAACTGAAATACTCCTCTTCAGATAAATTGTAGAACTCACAGTTTCTAACAATATTACATAAATAGAAGTGTAGTCATACAACTTGTGGTGCTTTATCAAAGTTCTATACTCCCTTTTCCGTTCCCATTTCGAAAGATCCCTTAATTTCACTGCGGTTCTGACACTGCATTCTCGGTATCCGATGTCTTTCTGTGGTAATGCGTGTGTACTTGCAGTGTCTGTGGCGTTATGTTACACCGAAATAAATTTAAATGTTTTATTCTCAGATGTTCGATTTTTTGTCTTATTATTTCTGTAATCCTCAAATGTCATGTAAGAAGCTCTGTATAAAGTCGTGGTGCTCTGTTTACCGCCAGGCCTGACAAAAGCTCTACAGTTTGCGCACGTAATGTGTGTATGAGTTCTCCAACAACCACTGTCTCCCTACAGAGCATTAAATGACTGGTCTGTCTAATGTAGTGACCGCGAGTTTGCCGTGACTGAGCGGCAACTTCTCCGGCACGTTTGCTAGGCAGGTCAGTCAATGTAAATTTTGCAGGCGCTTTCCTTACTTCTAGACCTGCGTTTTCCCCTTACTTCTTATTGGCCTGCGGAAAGCTTTGGCGTGTCGCAGATTCTCGAGGAACCCAAATAAAGGTCTTACATATAAAGCCAAAACTAGACCATAAGTAGGTAAGCGTATTAAAACACTTTATTATCCAACAGATGCACAAATATATAATTCGTATATACAATTAGAATTATTATAAAATATTTAAAATATTTAATTTTAGCCAAGCACTGTATAGAGCTCCCTTATGATGGACCCCTTGTGATCCGAAACATGTTGGAGCAACTTTAAATATTTTAAATACTTTATAATAATTCTAATTGTATCTACGAATTATATATTTGTGCGTCTGTTGGATAATAAAGTGTTTTAATCGTCATTGATGCACGGTACAAACATTAAGATAGGTAAGCGTTATTATAAATCAATGTTAAACATAGATATGAGATCCACAGATAATACAGTTTTACATTTTTAGGAATGAAAGTCGCATTTAATGAACACGAAAAACAAAGTTTAAAACTAACATGCGGCTTCACACCAAAATAAACTTATTTTCGAATTTTCTTATTGTATTCTAGCATCGAAACAATTCAAAAGTATTTGAACGAAGGAATCCTTGTCGTATAAAACTGAGAACTGTTTTACGTGGTCTGTTAGAAAAGTATCCGACCTTTGGCCGGGAAAAAGAAACTGGCTTACTTGGAGCGTTGGACACCTAATCACCCTCAAAGTAGTTCCCTTGGGACTCCACACACTTCTC
>Ga0123357_10010234_pt1 | contig 11915 bp, 10 predicted proteins | sample TergutEmb28metaG_FD_89873 | JGI IMG/M metagenome (GOLD analysis project Ga0123357, IMG submission 89873) | Embiratermes neotenicus P4 segment gut microbial communities from Petit-Saut dam, French Guiana - Emb289 P4 | ecosystem: Host-associated > Arthropoda: Insects > Digestive system > Gut ...
CAGATATTTATTCACTGCAAAACTACTCTACATGTTTCGGGTGTCACAGCACCCATCATCAGGAGTATTAAAAACTGTACCCGCAGCCTCCGGTGCAGGTCATACTACTTGTACCGCTACTCCCCTCCAACATGGTCTGATCGGGACTCATGACCTGTACCGGAGGCTGTGGGTAGTTTTTAATACTCCTGATGATGGGTGCTGTGACACCTGAAACATGTAGAGTAGTTTTGCAGTGAATAAATATCTGCATATTGTTGCATCTGTTGGATTTTTATTCACATTGACTCTTGTGTAGTCTACTAGAGCATAATACCTACCTACAAAAAATAAACATTATCTTATTTAATGTGAAATTGTAGCAAAGCTCAGATATAAACAAATCATTCTCTGTCTGTGAATGCAATACTGCTCTCATGTAAATACATCACTTACTCTTTATTATGTCTCGTATATATCTAGGTCTAAATAAAAATATTAGAACATTATCTTATGTACAATTAGCATTCCGATCCATTATGCATCAGTCATTTTATATTTCTTATTTGTAAATATAATTCATTCATACTGTTGTAATGTAAATAAAGCTATCTACAAAGCAGTGTGCTACAAATTTTCTTGTCTTCGCCTTGTCATTTTAGAATATGGTGAGCATACACAGCCTTTCAATTAAGAATATGGAGTATTATATTTGAAATGGCAGAAACCGGGAGTTAAATTTTTGGTTTTCTTTTGAGGTTACTAAGCAGACACAACAATTCAAAATTGAAGGAGGTAAAATTACATATATTGTGATAATTAAAGCAACAAATCACATTAGCACATTATTTTGAACTTGGTCTGTAAAGCTCTATCATGCTGAATATTTATAAAAATTTGTTTTAACCTCATAAGACAGATCAGTGGCAAATCCTGATGTAGAGGTCAGGTCTAGCAGAACAGAATAATGCTGCACTGCATACCCTTCCACCAGAACTGATGTCTGGAACAGCATTTGCCACTGCACATACATTTGACAGCTTTTGTCAACAGGACGTGGCTTCACACTGTGAACGGCAAATATTGCTGTCCTGGCTAAACTAACACAATGACACAAAATATTATTACTTTACTGTTGAACTGGAATGATTTTACTATTAAAGTTGGCCATTTTCTCTATGGCACCCCAATTTTTTGCAAGCATGGTATAATGTAGATTTTTTTAATGCATGTACCTTCTGTTGTTTGTGCTTGATGCAACTCTGCTACTCAAATCCTAATTTCCAACCTGTCAAGCAAAATATATTTTTAGTGATATAATTAAATTTAATAGAAGTGCAGATATTAGTTTCAACTTTATGGCTTTTTCTACAAGCACAGGTAAATTATGAAATTATGGCCCAACAGTGTTAAAAAAAACTGCAAAATTCTACCCTCTTATTGACTATTGTTCCTTTCGTGTGTATGTTGTCTGAAAATACTAACTTCTGCAATTAGTCCCTTCCGCGCAATATCAAACATGCATCACGCATCATTTCTTACCAATTCAGGGTAATTTTGGGCTCACAGTACATTGTACCACACCAAAATCCGAAATAAACCACCAACCTAACACAATACAATTAGAAAAATAACCTAAACTACCTAAATAGAAACAACTTGGGTAACTAAACTTTCAGCCAAACGAAGTATTGTGAATTTTGTATCATACTGAAACTCTAAATAAACCCAGTGAAAACCACACTCTGCGAAGTTTCACCCACACCAACTGCAGTGAATTTGGTTACACCATACTAACAAACCGTAATGCAAACTAAATCACCTAACCTACTTTTCTTCAAAATCACGTGTCTCTAAAACGTCGTGACGTATAACCAACTACCCACTGGTGTATTCAAATTTTCGGGGCTCCGAAGCCGAACAGCGTTGGCACCAGACAATATCCTAAAAGCATCCGTGTACTGTACTCTAAAATGTTAGCCGTAACGTGCACTTCAGGAAAACTTAACGAGCAGCAACACAAAGTATCCAATATCAACGAAACCGTTAACCTCGAAGGTGGTTGGTAGTAACAATATTTATACTACGAAGTCCAGATATTTGTAATTACCGCACAAATGTACGTTTCCCATTCTGTGAGAAACAATCTCTTCCGAAATATGACGCCATGTGGACGTATAAATTTCATACGTATCGGGGGAACCTAATCCCTGCATTTCATATTACAGCTGTCTCATATCACTTACGTTCACCATTTAGATCATTCACCCCGTATGTAGTATACGATAACACACCGATTCTAGGTGTTTCAAAATAAATATAATTTTACTTGAGGAGTCTACGTAACTTACTGCCCATATTATGTTTCTTGGTAGCTATGCATACAGATCGGCACTGCGCAGATTTAGCCTGTTGTCTTTGATCTCTGTATTCGACTGAAAACAATTTGCTGCTCTTTCGTAGGCAAATAGGAACGGTTTCTTTTAATGTATTATTTAAAGACGCTGTCAATGCATCAGATTATATAGTGCCAATATCACTATTGTGGGCCGGGATAGAGTAGTCGGTGTAGCGACTCGCTACGGGCTGGACGGTCTGGGGATCGAATCCCGCTGGGGGGGCGAGATTTTCCGCACCCGTTCAGACCGGCTCTGGAGCCCACCCAGCCTCCTACACACTGGGTACCGGGTCTTTCCCGGGGGTAAATCGGTGGGAGCGTGGCGTTGACCACCCACCCCATCTACCGCCGAGTGGAGGCGATATTTTCTGGATCCATCCAGACCGGCCTAGAGGCCCAAGCCTCCTGCAGAAGGAGTACTGGGTCCGTTTTCTGGGGATAAAGTGGCCGAGGTTAAAGTTCGACTACACCTCTGCGTCCTACCTGTGGCTGACATGGAACAGCCTCTGTGTACACGTATGTGTGTTGTGTGTGTGTGTGTGTGTGTGCGCGCGCGCGCGCGCGCGTTTTCTCAACAGAACAACCGTGGCCTCGGGCGTGGTTTCGGAATCAGAAGTCAAACCATTTGATATTGTTGCCAGTAATCGACGTCTTGCAGTCAAAAACATATTAAGCTAGGGGCAGTGGTGTTAAAAATCTATGTTTTGCAGTCATGTGGACTTAGTGTTTCTCACAGAACTTGCTACATGTTTTCTCCACAAAGTCCGGGTATAAGAAATCCCCTATCCACGATATCAAGGTCAAAGCTTTTCTCTTCAGAAGACGACAGAATGCAGGTGCGCGCTCGTTTTTATGCATGGGCATGAGAGGAACAACACTGCCATTACTACAATGTCTTATCTTAGGTCCAATGCCTCATCCAATGCAAACTCTCCAGACAGTGATATCTAGTGTTCCCTCTTTCAGCTTTCAGTATCTTTGCGTTTCCTTAAGGTCCAGTAGCTGCTTACATCTTCTTCCTTGTCTTCCTGTCACTTCTATCCTCTGTAACACGTTTGAGAAGGTAGTTCCTACAAATGCTATAACCAATCCAGTTTGGCTCCCTCCTTTTTCTGTATGTATGATGTTCCTTTCCTCTTTGACTCCATGTAATAGTGCTTCATTTTTCACACAGGTGGTCCAACTGATCTTGTCCAGCACCACATTTCAGAACTTTCCATGTATTTCTGATCTACTTTCTGATGTGTGCAAGTTTCAGCACCATACAAAAGTATGCTCCAAATGTAGCATTTTAGTACTGTTGCTGTGGCCACCCTGAATTTCATTTTGTGCCTATATACTGCATCACTTATCATGCTACCCACATTGTTAAAATATTCCACATTTTCCAGTTATTTTTTTATCTATTACAATGTGTACCATTACAATAAAAATAACTGTTCAAGAAAATGTGTGGACTTAATATACAGGTGTAGGAAGTGTGTAATAAGAAATTTTATGATTCCTGTGGATCATGTAGTATTGTTTAGAGAAATTTCATAGAATATATTTAACTTGTGACATAACGTGGGTGAGGAAGAGGAGAAATGCATACAGAATTTCACTCTTGCAAAGGATGAGAAACAAACACTTTCAAGACTGTGTGTGTGTGTGTGAGTGAGTGAGTGAGAGAGAGATAGAAGTCTGTAACATTAAAATTAACAGGTTGGGAATGGAAGATGGAACTGAACTAAGACACATGTCCAATAAACGGCTTCAGTTCTAATACCATGAAGTTGGTACGTCATTTAGGCCAAAAATGTTAGCAAGATGAAAACATTTAACAAATCTGAATTTATAACTGTTTGTTTCTGTCTTTCAGAGGGATTTATGACGTGGGGTGCTAGTCTTGTTGAGAAGACTGACATTACAAACCTCTTAGTTTACCTGATATCAGCCATGTTCATTTTGAACCTCATCCCCAGAAAACTGTCACAGTAATTATCACATACAGGTATCTCTATATACCCTGAATAGGAAACTATCTACATGCTGATTACATCTTATACATAATGTGATTGGTTGGGTTTTTAATCTGTAAGAAAAATATCAGTGGTAGTTTTCATAATGGCTGTTCACATAATCCAGAAATGCTTCTTTGTATATCCCTTCAAACAACAGTGATTTTTAAGCCTGTAATGTGCGTTGTTATGACAGTTTTTTACCTGGATCTAGATTCCACTAGCCACGTGTTAAAGGGACAAGTGATTGTAACTTTCTCTGACCTGCATATATATTTATATGTACAGCCATATTTAGGGTGAGTTATGATAGTACTTCTCATAATATATAGTGATACAAGTGCTGAAGCCACACACGACTTGTCATTGTAGATGCATTCGCAGAAAAGTCTGTTTGATATTACAAGCATTTCCTAAGAACTTCCTGCAAACAAATTTGAATCTCAGCCATATACAGATACAGTCACAGCTATTTATCCATTCACAAAAGACCTCACTCACCAGTTTCCCTTGGAGGGGATGTTCAAACTATGCAGCATTCAGAAAAATTGTTACAAGGAAAGTAGGTGCCATTACTACAATTCCATTGTTGATATCAACACAAGGGTTCAGCAGCATCGTAGAATTTGTCAGGAAGTTAGTGTTTCAGGCAGGTTTTTTTTTTCTTCTTCTTCTTCCTGTCCTGTACCTTTCAGGCAGAGGTACAAGTCACATTACCTTGTAAGATATGAGGTCTACCAATAAAGCAGCTAGATGGAATTTTTGTGTAGCACCAATAATGAGATGGCACATGTAACATGACTGGATGAGTCACACATACTCTGAAATAACACAAGTTGGGTTGTTCTTTTTGTGGTAGCAGTACACATTTTAATGGATTAGTGCTTTGCTTTTTTGTCAAAAATGTATTAAACACTTAGAACAGACACACAGCTTTACATTTTTCTAGTCAGATTAACACAAATTGCTACAACAAACGTACTGAAATGTAATGATGGTTACAACAGTATTTTCTAAATTAAGAGCTTTTGTGAAGGAAAGAGGTAAATAAACCACATGACCATTCAGAAACTGCAGGATCTCATTCAGACGGTGGAAAGGAAAGTGAAATGGTGAGCACTCACTGTTGGTCATCTGTTCAGAAGTTATCAGTTAGCAGATTAAATGAACATTACATAGAATGTGTATATCTTTGGTTTACGGCCTTTTAAATGCCAGATTTCTGCTGCTGCAGCAGCAGCACTATTACCCTAATACATATGGCAATTTTTTCAAAGATCTATTATCATACATAATTTCAAGACTCTATGTTAAATGGCACTAGTGGAACTCTGACTTCATAAATTCATATGTTTGCCATATTATTATTATTATTATTACTGACTGTAAGAAAGTGAACAGTATAAAGTTTTGGTGGTCTCCAATATAATTCATACCAAGTTTGCGAAAATCTCTCAGCTGGTTCAACAGGTGAACTTGCAGGAACAAACAGATGGCACGGTGTTTCACAAGTTCAGTTTGTTCCTTGCAGAAGGTACATAAGCTAAAATTAATAATAATAAAGCATAAATTGGAATCAGAACTGTTTTTTATTACTGTTATTTGTGTTGCTTTGGATCTTGCCTTTCCTACAATCATAATGGCTGCCTAAGAGAGGTACAAAAAGCATGTTGTAACTGGTTACCATATGGGTGATGTATGACACGAACATAAGAGTCAAAAGGCATTCAAAGAAATGTATTAGGGAGCATGAACAGATTGCAGGCTTCTGTAAATTCATATCCTTGGAAATAAAGTAAAGCAGCTTTCTGCAACACCTACTCAGCATCTGGGGGCATAATATAAATTACATAATATGTCAAGAAAATAAAACACAAATTAAGTTCTGATTTTCTACTCTGAACTTCAGAAGAACATACAGATATCTGTACAAGCTGTATATCCTCTCTCTATTGATCTATTTGTTATTTTATCACATTTTACCTACCTCATTTTAAAAAGTCTATTTACAGTTTCTGGTAATCTTTACACTTGGAGACTATCCCTTAATATGACCGGAAATAAATTCACTTCTCTGTACATGCTGAACTGGAGGTATCTCAGACAACTTTCTTCACTCTATATGGATGAATCAATTACCACATGCAGTATTTACCCAAATGTAACAGGTGAAAGTTTTCCTAATTCATCATCTGAAAAATGGGCATAACCTCACAACTGTACACATGTTCTGTAAATGCATTTTTCTGAAAACTGGAGATTGTGATGGGGGCTCATCATACATGTAGGGTTCTTATATTTGGATAAATATGGTAACTGCATTATGTTTCATTTTCACTTAATGTCAACCATCTTTTCCTTTCAACTGTTTCATTATCTGCTGCGACACAAGTTTTGTCGCTTCAGTTGCATTTGGAATGAGGAACCTGTGAACAAATACAAGTGACAAATACTGTAAGGAACTCAATTCAATTCGGCATACGTACTTGCAACTGGTGAGCTGCCACTTTTCAACGCAGAACTACAATAATACAATATGAAGTTGAAACTCAGGTAGTGCTGTATATGAATTACGCTGTTCCTCTGGCAGACCAGACTTAAAAAGGGTTCAAAGCTGTCTTCCACAGCATGAACTAGTTTCTCTTAATTTTAAAAATTATATAATTTCATAGTGTCTTCTGCCACTCTAGCAGCCAGGACAGCTCATTCAGTATGTGCTGGATGATAAAGGTTCATTTCCTGGCAGGAGAATAATTCTTTTCTTCAAAAGTGTGGTTCAGATGGTCTCTTGGGGTTCACCCCACCTCGTATCCAATGGCTATATTTCCCTGGGGTTTGAGCAGCTTGGGTATGAAGCTGAAAACTTATCTCTGTCTAATGCCAAATTTATGCATCAAGTTACACAACCACTCCCCACACACCTACAAGGTGCAGTGCTTAATTAAGTTCAGAAACAATATTTCCTTTTACTTTCACCTCTTCTACCCCATTTAAGATACATGTAATATGACTAGAAATTAGAGCAAACAATGCATAACAACCAGTGCAAGGCTTTACAAAAGCATAACGTATTTCAAGAGAAAAATTATACAGTCAGCCAGATGAAGATGTCTATGTCAAACTGCTGGCTGGCCTGATCACAATATGAAAAATTTCTGTTACCTGGTGAATAAAATAACAGAATTAAATACATTATGATCAGGTTCCACAAACAAAGAAAATTACAGGTCAAATTAGATATGCCTTTTCTGCATGAACACATTGTAATAATTCTCTTCAGCACTGAAGACAGAGAGAAAGCATTCCAACAGGCCTGCCAAGAACCAAGGGTATATCATAACCAGCCACCAAACGAGCTGTCACACCCCCACCTCACTGTCATAAAAATGGATTTATAATTTTTGTGAAACCATTTCAATTCACTGTATCCTGATGCTGTCAGGCAAGTTACTCTGAATGTATGTGGTCTCCTTCACATTGAGGCTGACATAAAACACAGAAAAGGATCAAGGTAACTAACCTGTCCATATCAGATATGACCAAGTTATCCCCTTCTGGCACACCATATTTGAATGTAATGAGTTCCGGATGCTTTTTCTTTGATGTTATTTTGACAATAGCTGAAAGCAGACGCCTGACCACAATGTGAGCAAAACCCTTCCGACCCAGAATGTCACGCAGCACATAAATATGGCTGTCAGTTACAAGAAGGTGACTGAAAACAGTGAAGAATAATATCATTAATCTCTGCAAACAACACACTGGGGCAGTTCAGTTCTTTGTGCACTGAGGCTAATGCCTCCCACTGCTCAGCTGTTCAAATGACAGGTTCTTGTGTTATTACACCATGTAGGTTAATATGTTTTTTCCACTGTGTCAGAGGAATATGCTGCCTCCACCTTCAGGATACCTAATATGGTTCTGATGGAAGCTGAAGTGATAGGAAGAGTGCAGATATGTCCACTATACAGAAAAGTTGCAAGGACTGTGGACAATCCAGGTTATGGAAAGGGTAGAGGGACATGCCCTTTTACCAAGCCAATGGAAATTGAGAGTTTGAAATGAGGCAGACAGCCTAGGGCTGTTTGTCTCATTTCAAACTCTCATTCTGAATACCTAAAAGAAGATAAGTGTTGCTGGGCAGCAGTGATGGCAAATATAGTGAACAAATTAAAAGAACAGCCCATATGTACACATCCAGGTATCACATTCTGAATGTAAGTCAACTGTAGTAGGGTACTTGTAAGAATAAGCAATAAGACTGTTTTAGACGCATTCCCAAAATTGTGAAAAGTGACTATTACCTTCATCATGTCTGTCTGTCTGTCTCCATCTGTGGGTCCATCCACATGAAACAACTCACCTCCCACTGGACAGATTTTCATGAAATTTTATATTTGAGTATTTTTCGAAAATCAGCTACGAAAATTCAAGTTTCATTAAAATCAGACAAGAATAACGGGTAATTTATGTGAAGACCGTTAAACATTTATGATCATTTCTTGCTTAATTCTTCTTAAAATGAGAAATGTTTCATTCAAAAGATGTACAGAAAATCAAAATATACATTTTAGGTTCAATAGCATTTTAAAATAATATGCTGTTGTGAGATAATATGGAAAAACACTGCACAGCCAGACAGGCCACAGATGATAACATTACGTAAGCGCATTGCATGCTGGATACCAAAGGCTACAAACACAATCAGAATATGTAACACTTATTGCTCTTCCACACAACAATGTTTGCATGGACCTGACTCAATTTTAAATCAATTGTACATTGCCTGTCCTGTTAAGAAATTATCCAGTTTTACCTCTCAGTCATAAGTGATGCTGAAGTGGCCAAGAGAAACATATAAGTCCAGCAAAACAAATTTAGGCAGGCTGTGACGATATGGCACATACAGCAATGTTCATGAAATAATGAAAATAAGAGGTGTAGAAAGAAAACCTGGCATCAATACAATGGCAAAGCATACAAGAATTCAATTTAAAACAAGAGATTGTTGGCTGTCGAAATTTTCAAAGAACCATGGCACTGCAAAGAGGTACTCATTTAGTGCAGCTCTCAGTGTGCCTACCAAATAGGCTAAGCCCTCTAGGTAAAACCTGCACAGAGTGTGGGCAGGGGGCAGTACTCCTGTGGGAGTTTGCAGGTATTGATAAAATTCTGCATAATAAATTAATAGGTACAATGCATTATGTTTCTTGTGAAGTTATGTTTTCCATTTAAAATTTTTTTTTAAATATGGCAGTATTATTATGGACTTTTAAATACACTTGTAAAAGTAACATACCTTCAGGTTTAAAGGACACCCCCTTCCCCAAATAGTCCATTAAATGTGGCTCCATTGTTTTCTACCAAATAAATTTAAAATATATCGATTTTAAGTTAGGATACGTGTATGCACAGGCATAACTTGGCTAAAAACACTGGGGAAGGTGGGGGGTGGGGGGCAAAATCGACCATGGGTATTAGAAATTTTAATTTACTGAGAAGTCAAATTAGAAAGAGGGAGAAGATTGGTTTGAACCAGTCCATAATATACATGCATTCTTACCAATCTTCTTATATTTGCACCTCTTCAAATCAGTAGCCAAAAAAAATCCCTTACAAAAAAAAACATTGGAGGGGCATTTGCCCACCCTTGTCCCCTAAGTTATGCCTACAGGTATATGACTCTATAATACAATGGTAATAACAACTGAAGTTACATTTGCCCTTTCATATTTGTGACACACTACTATGGAGAATGACAATGCTATGGATATCCCTGAAAAACTCTTTTCTCACAACAGTATACAACTAATGAATTTTACATGTTACTAAATAAGTCCTTATGTAGTTCATTACAGAAAGATTGCAGCTGGCCAACTTGCTGTCTGCCTTTGGACAAACTGTACTGCTATCATTCCAAGAAAATTGCCAGCAACATTAATATATGTTCATCTTGCATAAGACAGCAGCCAGATGGGCAATCAAGATCTAATTCTAGCTAAACTATGCAACAAAGTCAAACCAACAGTCCTTCCCATAATGAAATAAAACACCAAAAACTGTCCCCACAAACATAGCACATATGCCTATAAGAATGTCATTATTATCAGGAAAACAATTACTAAACTACAAAGCATCTTCCTAGACCACATTGGAAAAATCAAAGTTATAAATAAACTCAATTACCTAGCATACATATAGCCATTTACTTTGACCTCATGGCATCTGAAGGCCTCTATGACATCTGGTTTACTGAGCCATGTTGATATGGCTACCACCTCTTGTCCTTCCTCTTCTTCTGGACTTGCCAGGCTAGCAGTATCTGCTGACAAAAGAAATATTCAATGTCTATTACATTCCTCTCTTACATAATATTACACTTAAGTATCACCACACTCTCCACATCTCCCCATTCAATACCTAAGGCAGTGGACCGATTTTCACTAAATTTGGTGCCAATGGTACATCACTGAAGGCCATCCCCACACCATAATTTTTAGCTTCCTACACCCACATACACATAAACATATAAATACATACACATACATAACTCTAAACCCATTCAACCAACACAAACGGTAGTGAGAAGGACAACAGATTATGGAACAAGTCTTAAAATTTACAGCCACCAGCACTGTTATAACAGGGGATTTAGAATTCCTATTCCCAGGCAATAATGGTTAATGTTTTACTGTTGTAGAAGTGCTCCCACACACCAGATGTGAAGGCCAAACAACAATTGTAAGTCATATTTCAACATCTTGCTCAAAAGTTCACTTGTGAATCAATGTAGTGATCTCCTATTCATTATTTAACCTCCTGCCTTTCCGGCCTGAGACAAGATTCTTAATCATACCCATAGTGGTCACCTGTTGCATCTTGCAATCTCCTGTTGCACACTAAGAGACTCACTGCTACTAAGTTCAGGAGATAATACTTTTTTACCTCCATCATACTTAGAATAAGTAGTGTGAGATGGAGCACTAGGGCTTAAGTGGTGTGTCATCATTTCTTGTCGCTCACGGGTGCTTGGTACAGGCATCCTACTGAAAAGATGATTTCCCAGAAGATGTGCAGAACACCTGTTCAGTGTCACTAATTTGAACAAGCACAATGAAAACATCACAAACACCACGATGTATGGTATTATGCTTCCTGTAGAAGGGCTGCACACATATGATACACAATTCTTTTCTAGCTGCCATGAGTAAGCAATGAAGGAAGCAATGCTATACACATAACGCCGGAGCAAACAAAACACATCCACTCGCTTCAGATGCTCGTGCAACAATAATAATAATAATAATAATGAATTGATTGACAATAAAAGTCCATATTATAAGTACACACCAGCCAATGTACTGGAGAATAAAAATTTCAAGCTGTACTGTACTGTACTGCATACTTACGGACAAAACAATACCTTTTAATCGACCTGACATAACTTTCATGAATAAGAAAACAAAGAACACCTTTTTGATAGACATAGCTGTCCCAAATACACAATCTCACCAAAACAATAACCGACAAACAAAACA
>Ga0123357_10010236_pt1 | contig 11914 bp, 8 predicted proteins | sample TergutEmb28metaG_FD_89873 | JGI IMG/M metagenome (GOLD analysis project Ga0123357, IMG submission 89873) | Embiratermes neotenicus P4 segment gut microbial communities from Petit-Saut dam, French Guiana - Emb289 P4 | ecosystem: Host-associated > Arthropoda: Insects > Digestive system > Gut ...
CAAAGGGGGGGGGGGTGGGAAAAAGCGTCGGGTGGAACTATAACGTAAACCTAAAAACCCCCCACAACCGCGACAACAACCCCCCCCCCCCCAACCTCCGTATGTAAGCTGATGTATCTGAATACATAGTGGACATTACAGACATTACATTCAGCAAATGCCCCTTATTCTGTTATTCAGGACATTTGAACATTCTACAGTACGACCAGTCATACTGTACTTCATTTTTTAATATAAGTAGTCGATTTGTAGTTGAATAAAGAGAGACCAACTTGATGTCACTTGCTTTATTATTTCATTATTTAATGCTCAGCATGTTTCGGATGTTAATACATCCATCCTCACGAGCTTGTGACTTATTTGTTGAGTTGTTTCATGAGTTGTATTGTTCTGTTTCGATGTGTGTTGGTGTTAGGTTGTGGTTTGGCTGGGGTGGTGTGGTATCCGTATGCAGGCTGAAGCCTGCAAACGGATACCACACCACCCCAGCCAAACCACAACGTAACACCAACACACATCGAACCAGAGCAATACAACCCATTAAATAACTCAACAAATAAGTCGCAAGCTCCTGAGGATGGATGTATTAACATCCGAAACATGCTGAGCATTAAATAATGAAATAATAAAGCAAGTGACGTCAAGTTGGTCTCTCTTTATTCCACTATAAAGATGATGCACGGTCCTATAAACATAATAGTTTATTATATTTGGCTTTTACTGGGTCGTCCAAGTCTTCCTTCTTCCATACGTTCTATTGTTAAGATTACAGTCGTCTGGCACGTGACATCGTGTTTATTATTACCAACTTAAATGGTGTAAGTAATGTATTCGCTCTTCTGATTTGTTACGTAACGTATATTGATGATTGTTCTAAATGATAATAAAATAATTTATATTTTCAACGAAACACAACAATATATTATTTTATTTTATCTGGACGACATATATCGGTCACCTCACCATCATCAGACCATCTTTACAGAATTTAGAATAAGGTTAGCAGTTACTTTTGTGAAGAAGGCCTGATGATGGTCAAGCGATCGCAATATGTCATAAAGTTAAAATAATATATTATATTGTTGTGTTTGCTGAAACCAGAAACTATTTTGTTATCTTTTAGTTTAACAAACTCAACTGGATGTCTTATACGAAAAATAATTGTTCACCGACGTTTCGGGTAAGCCTAGTTTTCAAGGGTCTGTCAGTCCAAAAGACAAAAAAGCTGCCTCACATCTTCGATAAACAAATACAAATACAGGCTGCGTAACATCCCGGAAGAGGGGATACCTCATGTATATTTCGATGGGAAGTCTGAAATCTCGCATACATCATGTAACATCCCTGAAGACGGCAGTATACTCAGTGCTGCGAGAACCTCTAATCGCACACGTAAACAACAATACGTGTTCAGAGTAGGAGATATAACTCCGAGGTAAAACTCTCCTTGTAAAACGAACATCTACTGAGGTATACATAAATTCACTTTTATGTAAAGAGAAGGTTAATTACTGTTATGAAGATCATTGCACTGAGTGCTAACGCGACCCACATCAATCCGGCTCGCTTCTTGGTTATCTATTTTCATCAGTTTCAATTGAATATTACTTTCCTTCTCAGTAACATTCCGAAAGAGATTTTTTATTCCAGTATGTCGTAATAAAACTCATTAGAAAGAAATAATAGTTTAAATATTATTATTTAAAAGCACGTTTCTGTTGTTATTTTAAGCTTCTTCTTTCATATATTGAAAGTACATTTGTTCAAATGGAACTAACATGCTGCTAACATGCACTGTTTTCTTCCGCTAGATCCCCCATGCAAGCCGACTAATAACTTATAGTAACAGGACCTCTTTGTAATCCTGTGCACTACCATCTCTCAGCTGCTTTATTCACCCGCGGTTTCTGACTTACAAGTCTGGACCAACAGTATACTAACTACTCTTTAGGTTTTACATTACATATTGTCTTGCTTAACATCTACCAGCAAGTAAGCTTGGTTGAACTGCTTGAACGGGCAGGAAAATTAAACCCATAAACTACTTACTGTGCGTGGGGGAGAGGGTTATCTTGTAACTATAGAGACCTAGCATGTTCTGCTTCTGCTGGCGTATATTGCATCCGAGGGAGATATAAAAACCATTAGAACCCCTTCCTAGTTTTACCAATACCCTTGACTTTACTTGTTTTCTTTCACTGGAGAATGAGATGGAGTTGAGGTCCACATTCTTACTGTTTGATGGAATGCGTACCAAACTAAGAGGCATTATATGGAACCTTTTGTTTCGTACAGGAAGAGCTTCTGCTCCCTGAAGCCGCCCAGAGACTAGATGAGTTGGTAGTAACTTTCGCTCCTGTAGGTCCATTCCACTGCGGCTTCAGAGCAACATACAAACGCTTCTTCGGTAAAGAGAGGCATGCTAATTTGTATATGGATGAGTCGTTGGTTTACTTTCAAGGACCTGAGACTCAAAATTGGCCACGTCCTGTGCGAGTAATTTCTAGCATATTCAGCTTCCATTATTTGCAGCAGTCAGCATTTTGTGCATTCGATTCACACCCACCGCGCTTGGTAACCTGCAGGTCTGTCAGACGGTTCTCTTTTTCATCGCCACTATCAAACTGTCGTCGGTTCAGTTATTCAAAATTTATATCAAATTGTGTCTCGTCTCTGACGATAAAAAAATTTCATCATCGTTATCTTCTTTTCATCGGGAAAAAACTGCACATTCTAAGTTAAATTTTGTCTCTTCTTTAACGGAAATAATTTTCATCTTCACTATCGTCCTGCTATCGGGACAAAAACTAAAATTCTCTTTCGTTTTGTATCTCTCCTCTGACGGTCATCGGTTTTGTTAACTGTGCCAAATTATCACCAAGATCGAAATGCAAATTTCATATCTAGTTGTGTCTCTCCTCTGCAATAATGGTCACTTTCTATATCTACTTGCCATTAAAAACAATAAATTCCGTTTTCAAATAAAAACCTTTGCTGACGTTCGTATGTACTCCCAAACTTAATTTATACCAAATGTGCTTCAGGCACTGGACAGTGTTCAACATAACATTCATTCGTGATTAAATTTAAGCTCTTCTTCTACGCATCCCTAACGTAAATTTTCCCCTCCAAAATCTGCTCCAGTGACAGTAATTTTTGCACGGATTTTCTGCAAACTTTTGAATATAAAAGTATGGATGATTGAGCCTTATATCATTTTATCTTTGCCATTAATGTATGCCCACTTATTTGTTATCGTTCAATATTAACGTGAAGTGCTTTGCTGTGTAGCAATTATGAAATTAACAGTGTGTTCAAAATTAAAACAGAATACATACTGTGACACATAGTGGGAAGGTCCTTTACTTGCATTTAAGTATTCTCTATGTTTGTTATCGAGAGTCCTAAGGAATGGGGAATATTTTCAGTTGATGTTTTTCCAATATAACTTATTGAAACACAAATTTAAGTTCAAGGTTTATCCATTCTTTCAATTACGTTTTGCTCTGAAACCAATTTTCACCGTGCATCCAATTAAATGTAGTTCCTAGGAAGACCTGAAAATTTCGCTAGAAATCTGATGAGTTTAACGTTCGTGTTTCCGTGCATCGCTAGTACAATTATGATTGATAATCAACAAGATGCAACTATTTTGATGTATTTACTTTAATCAGCTCTACATGTTTCGGGCGAAGTTTTCGCCCATCATCAGGAGCATAAACGCAAAACCAGCCAGCAGCAGCATCGGTGGACATTACCAGAAGCTGTAGTTACAGTGATATGCTCCTGATGATGGGCGAAAATATCGCCCGAAACATGTAGATCTGATTAAAATAAATAAATCAAAATAGTTGCATTTTGTTGGTTATCAGTCGTAACTGATGAATTTAATTAAACCAACAAATACACTGGGTATAGGGGAAATCCCTAATAGTTTATATATTTTTTTTGTATTATGTTACAGCTGTAACACTTTTCGGCCCTTAAATGACGATTAATAAGGATTCATAAAAGTTTATGTACTCAATGTTTCATTTATATTCACGTCTCCTTAGAATTGTTCTGTTTCCTTAATAAAGGCCCCTTGAGAGCCGAAACATATTGGAGCTGTAACATAATAAGACTATTAGGAGTTGTTTCTTGACATAATGTATATTTTGGTTTAATTCATTTTAAAATATTCCATTATAAAGAGACGATAATTTGCAGTACTGCAAGATTTGTCCGAAGTGTTTTTCAATGTCGTGACCATTTAGTAACACAAAAGGACACGGTCCGCATGTGACCGTATGGAGTATGGTTATATGTGCAACGTTATTTATACTTTTGCAATAATTGGTATGTAATTATAGTAACAGAACATCAAATTCTGTGACGTAGACAGAATAGAAAATGTGGCTTTTAGAAAATATGTGTTCGACTTTCGAACACACACCCTCGTTGAGAGCTTCGTAAGAAGATAAATGTGACGCCGTGTGGTCTCGTAGAAGTGTAGCGACTTTTCAGAGATTTTTTTTATGTTTTGCTGACCGTGCATCTCGGTATAATCTTAGTAATTGACCAACTTAATACACAAATTCTTTTTTTATAATAAGTTTATTACATTCCTCTACATGTATCGAGCACTATTGTGCTCATCGTCAGGAGGTCAAAATTGTATTATACAGCGTGTGGTATTATCACGCTCCATAGGTGCCTGTGCCAACCTGTGCACCGGACAGCCACATAAGGAGTTTGATGATACCGGATGCTGTATAACACAATTTTGACCTCCTGATGATGAACACAATAGTGCTTGAAACATGTAGGGGAATATAATAAACTTATTATAAAACAAGAACTTTACATTAATTTGGTCATTTACCAAGATTTTCAGAGATATTTGCTGCCTCCAGCATCAGGATACAAGGGACTTATCCTGATGGCAAGAACAGAAAATTTGTTTCAAATTTTGGTATATTTCGAAGTGACCACACGGCGTCACATTCCGTAGGTGAGTAATCTCCACACTAATGTATCATTATGCAATTTATAGCTGCATTAAAACGATCGAAGAACTTGAATAAATGTTAAAGATATTTTTGTTTTATATATATATATATATATATAGTAGATTAGGCAGGGGTAATTTATTTACTGGTTATATTATTGTGGACCAGATAATTTTCTAGTTAGATAAGCAGCTAACGATGTAGCGAACTAAATAACCACCCAGCTATGTAATTAGATGACTGACTCCCTATTTAGCTATTTAGTTATCTACCTTTATGAAAATGAATAACAAAATTCGAAAATGTCTAGAACCAAAGTTTGTTATTTGATCAAATTCTCGAAATATCCACCATTCTAACCAAACATAGTTTTGTCAGTACCCACCTTTTTTTATTTCTTGCTGCTTCTGAGACGTTCTAGAAATTCCTTTGTCTTTTTATCACATTTTGTCGCCTTCCGGAATTCTCTGTAGGAACCCGAAATCTCATTTCCAACGTGCGGGAGCAGCCAAAATATGCAAAGAGCGCGGAAGTGAAGACGTAGAAACGTAGATCTAGGGTAAAGTAGTAGTTCATTGCTCCTGAGCGTTAATTAATCTGTGTTAAAGGATGTGTCCTTGCACATAAATCAAACGTTTGGTGAGAATGAACCCTAGTAATCTCGATTACTTATATTCCTGATCCATGCCTGTTCCTCTTGTTACACAGGCGCGAAATACTACTATGGTTTGTGTTTGTATCCACTAATAGTTGCGAGTTGAGCAGGTGATTTTGCAGATGTCTGCCTAAATTATACTGCAGTCGGATGTTGCTTGGAACCTTATTCTTCTTCTTGTAGGTCCGCATATTATACGCGTATTTTTAGACTTGTTCGCTGAGTTACGAAAAATGACTATTAGCGTCGTCATGTCCGCCTGTCTCTCTGTCGGTCTGTCCGTCTGCCCGTCTGTCTGTCTGTCTGTCTGTCTGTCTGTCCGTCCGTCCGTCCGTCCATCTGTCTGCCCGTCTGTATGTTCGCCTGGAACAATTCAGCTCCCACTGGACGCATTTTCGTGTAATTTGATATTTCAATGTTTTTTTCCAAAAATATGTCGAGAAAAGTCGTCATTCATTAAAATATGACAAGAAAATAGAGCACTTTACATGAAGATCAATACACATTTTTGATCATACCTCGCCCAGTTCTTATTAGAATAAGAATTGTTGCGGAAATATTTGTAGAGGAAATCAAAACACATATTTAATGTTGCTTTTCCACTACAACAATGGTTACACGAACGCGCCTCAATATTACGTTCTATATATATTTCCTGTTTTGTTACTTATTGACAGTAACAATCCACGATATTACTCTTCTCTTTCACGAAGGCGAATTGTCACAGTTTATTCTCCTAGACAGGTACGAAGTTAGAAACCTTTGAACTCCGAGAAATTCTTTTTCGAGCTTATATCAAGTTTAATAGAATAATGAATAATTTCACTTTATTATTGTCACAAATGGAACACATTTGTGTCACAGAAGTAAGTTCCTCTCACCATCTTAGACATATTCATGACTTGGATATTAGCCTCATTCATGTTTCGTTTTCCATTTTTATTACAAAAGTTCTGTGACTTATGCAGTTTCATTGAAGGTAAATCAAAAGAAACACGCGATAATTTCACAATATACATATTACGCTGACGCGGTAAACACAAACATTACTGCAGGCAAATTTTCCAAAAAAAAAAATTTAAATTTCGCCTAGCCCAAGACGCATTTGAAATAGTTTAGAATATATAATTGCACGTGAAAATTCCCTGCCGTTCAAACAGCCGGCAGCCTGGCAAGAAATCGATAAAACGGCTACAATTATAGGGCCCAACAAGTGGCGATTGTACCGTGTGAGAATAAATTATGCTTCCTTGGGGGTTTACAAATATATCATGGTAATATCCTCCTAAATGTGGGACTTCGTGTTCTTACAGCGTTGTTTATGAATATGCTACTCTTCCTTGATGTAACGCTGTATGGTCTGGTTTTAATGACGGCGGTGGAGTAAGGGTTACATCAATTACACTGTTCAACACACAAAATGTTATGGAAACGAGACTAGCTAGACTGTACTAATTTGAGGCCTCTGAATTCGAAAATTACATAGAAAGTTTCAGCTTAGTTCTAGTTTTCGAGTTACAGCTATGGCCTGAAATTTCATTTTTTTTTCAACTAAATATTAGGTCTCCGTCTTCAAAAGTTGGCAACACTCTAAGCAGGCGCCGTAATTCTCATACCACAATGAAATCACATGATCGACCATCGTCGCTGCAGGTGTTGGTGACGCGATCAATAAAACTGTTGCCTGTCAACTCTCTTCAGTTCTTATTTGGTGTTGTACGAAAGAGGTCGTACTGTAGATGGTGTCCACAAGTTATTTCATGAGAACTGTGTTGTGACAGTTTCAGCTGGTAGTCTACTGTCATATTGTGTAGTATATTTATCAAAATGTCCCAGAAGTGCGTAAATATTCCGAACAACTTCTGATATATTTGTGTGGAGAAGTGACATTTGTCTCAAGGAAATTTTCGATTACTCCAACAATAAAAAAGGCATATTTCTTGTATTTCGGCTGTAAAGTAGGGGGCCAGGACAAAAAATGGACACCATACGTGTGCTGCACTGCGTGGTCATCCAAACTCAATGCGTAGGTTAATGTTAAAGGACGTTGTATGCCATTTGGAATGCCCATGATTTGGAGGGTGCCTAGCAATCACAGAACTGACTGTTATTTCTGTATGGTGCCCCATATTCAAAACGGTATGTCCATGAAGAAAAAATCAACACTTTATCTGAATATACCATCAGGAATTCATCCTACGCCGCATGGTGGTGGACTTTCTGTCCCTGAACCTCTGGACAATTTTGCTATGTTCTCGGACGACGAAGAAAGTGTTTCTTTAAACAGCGAAAAACGGCAGCCGTCAGCTACAAGAGATGCAGACTACTTACCAAGCACAGATTCCATCAATCAAGGCGAGATCAATGACCTCATCAGGGATCTCGAACTTCCCAAAAATAAGGCAGAACTTTTGGCATCAAGATTACAATATTGGAATTTACTACACCACAAAGGTGAATGGAGCGCTGCCATGTTAGGTGATTAATGCTGGACGATGAAAAGGGATTCTTCTAAAACAAAATACCATCGACAGGTCAAAAGGACACGTCGTTAAATTCAATAATTTTCTATTCATATTTATTGTACATATAACTATGATAGTGCTATTATCTCGAAAACAAGAGCTAACCAATGCAGTTTAGAATTATCTCAGTTTAGATTGATTATTGATAAATCTTTATATGGCTTTGGACAGTTACTGGTGGTCTTCTGTAATGCCACGAATTATAAAAGTAATTCGTCAGAGGTTTATAACATTTTATCATTCATCCGTAATTTGTACTGAAGTATGGAATTCAAGAACGCCACTGGGAACAGGGGTAAATCTTCAGACATTGGCTTAAATGGTTTGTGCGTGTTTGAAAATAAACTTTAATATCTTACGAACTAAAGATGAAGGAATGATGAAGTGATCTGCATTGTGTTGGGAATAAATGAGAGGTATTCCAGTTCTTAAAATAATGCACTGGAAATGTTTAGTGCCTACGTGAAGGAAACTAATTAAAATAAATTTAGTAATTTTCAATTTATTTTACTCACATATCTGTTTCGGGCCCCAGGTTTGCAAAGGAATTTCCAGGTTCAAAATTTGTGGAGTTGTGACTTGGTCTGGTAGTGTCAGAAACATCATCTCACCTTACACAGACACACATACGCACAAACACACACACACACAAACACATACACATACGCACAAACACACACACATACGCACAAACACACACACAAACACACACACATATGCACAAACACACACACACACACAAAGACACACACATACGTACAAACACACACACACACACACATACACACACACACATACACATCATACTTTCGCCACACTAAATATTTTCTTTGCCTTAATGTTACTGCAGGTTTAGTCTTTTCTACTCCACTTGTTAAGGACATATTTTATACCCCACACAGTCTATTAGTCGCAAAGTTTCATAAGTAGATGATACGTCACGAAACAATGGGGGCGAAATCCGAAAAGTTCGAGTAAAATGAAATGTAATTCTTTCGTTATTTTTCTAAATAATTTACAATAACTTCTATCGCCTGTTACTTCATTTATGGCATGAGAATGCGGCCATATTCACAAGATGGTTGCAAATAGTAAGACGAAGCGGTCGTCCATTGTGGACAGGCATGTCACCTCTCAACCTTGGGACCAAACTGAATGTCTTAATAATCAGTGACGGCTGTGGTGTTATTACGAACTAACGCTGTCCATTATCTTATACACTTATTGTATACCAATCTATACTACGTCATATCCAACACAAGTGAAATATTCCATTTGATAGGTAGTAGACGTCATTTAGGCCTAATATTTTATGGCAATTATATGTGTGTTTGATACGAAGCACGCATGGGGGAAACGAGAAAGTTGTTCTAAATTTTGATCTGGAAACCTCGTGTGAAAGAAAGTTTTCGACGTCTAGGCGGGAATATGAGTATCATATCGTCGTGAGCTTTACAGAAGTGCAATATAATAAACATGTGAACTGGACTGAAATAGCTACGAAAGGAGTGTAATTAGAGATATTACTGAAAAAAAAACTTGGTTTAAAAAATGTGGGGTATTTTCGAGTAGTTGGCAACTTGTCAAGGAAGATCCGTTACCGTGGTGTCTGTCCGTAGATGGGTTAGTAAAGAATTAAACTGCATGTAGAAGAGTAATCATTGAGAAGCTGGTGGTTCTTCAGCTAGTCACGAAAATCTTTGAATTTTGTAGAAACCAAATGCTTCCTACTATATTCACAAAAGCCCGCCACTTGTCCTTATACCTACCCAATCCACAGCATACAAACCTATATATTTGACATACATATCGATATTAATTTTATTTACGTCCATGTCTTTCAGGCAGTCTTATTCCTTTAGAATTTCCCACCAGAGCACTTTATGCACTTCTCTCCCATGCAAGCCACATGCCCTGGCCATCTTCTCTTTCTTGATTTCATTACCCGAAAAATATTTTCGTGAAGACTACATCTCATCAGGGTATTCATTGTGCAATATTCTGAATTCTCCCATTCTTCCTCTTCCTCAGACAAAATTAGTTCCATGAGCACACCTATTCTTGGACACCTTCCACCTATTTTGTTTCCCTAATGTAAGAGATCGCCGGTCCCAGTGGCTGCGCGGTCTAAGGCGTAGGTCTGCAGCCGCTCGCCTGCTGAGACTGTGGGTTCGAATCCCACCGGGGCATGGATGTTTGTCTGTTGTGAGTGTTGTGTGTTGTCAGGTAGAGGTCTCTGCGACGAGCTGATCACTGGTCCGGAGGAGTCCTACCAATTGTGGTGCGTCGTTGTGTGTGATCTAGAAACCTCGTGAATGAGGAGGCCCTGACCCACTGGGGGCTGTCACCCTAAAAACAAACAAAGAAACAATGTAAGAGATCAAGTTTTACATAGAGTAAAAAAATAGGCAAAATTATATTTCTGTGCTTATTAATTTTTATGTTTTTATATAACAAACTGGAAGGGAAGTGATTCTGGAAGTATTGCGGCAATGAACTACGAATACGACGCCCAACAGGCGTCTTCAGTGGAAGGATAATCACATCTGATCCAATATCAGTAATATTGCTTGGGGTTGAACAGTATAAATGGCTCCAAGTATCCCCTCAACCCCCGGCTGTAACGTCATTGTTATTCAATACCAACGCTCAACTCTCTGAGTCATAACGTGAGTAATATGCTCAGTTTTCAGCAACATTACGGTCAGGGGGGAGGAGACGTGGCACAGTGTCCCGAGGGTGGCGATACAACAAGGAACAGTAAGGGTAATTTCGTTTAGTAAATCTTATAAGAATCTACCCCAAGCCGACAGCGGGTTCGGTGATGAAATGTGTGCTTACGTTCAGTTCCAATCAGCAGCTACACTATAGTAAGAAGCGGGAGAGGGTACCAGGAGCCAGTGTTAGTTTGTACAGTTTCAGGATATCAATTTCATCTTTCATTTCGGCATAAGAATTTAGGAATAACAAGATGAACTTCTTAACACTAAAGATATTGCGAAGCGGAATATCTAAGTCTGCCTAATGTCTAGGCTACTTAACTTTTTACTAGTCTACTTGACGTCATCACGCAGAGGATTGTGACCTTCGCAGCGCCTGACATGAGAACCTCAAATCTCGCATGAAGGCAACTGCATTTGCCTACTATCCATGCGTTACCAACAGTTCAAATAAATAGTCCTTTCTGGAAAGGAAATATGTTGAACGTTTTATGTGGTTTGTTTGGAAACTGAAGTTTGGACCATTTATGAATGGGAATAACAGAAGAAAATAAGATTTGCGATGAAAGTAGAGGAAAAATATATATCCAAAATTCCTGTTCACATACACGACACAAGACTGTGATTTTCACGAAATGTTTGCTGTTGTTCTTTCCAGTAGCTGTTATTGTCTCGCATAATTTCGAGAAATCCAAATGTGGTATAACCAAAGAAAAGTTATTTTTTCCAATTCTTTTAAATGGCTGTGGATTATGGTCTTCTACTTTTAGGAAGCAACAGATTCCTATTTGTTTGGAACTTGGCCTGAACGGAATAAAGAACGTTTTTCTATTAGCCACATCTTTCTGTTATACGATGATATTAAGATTTAATAACGTCGACACATCTGTTGAGTGATTTTATTTATTACCTGCAACATGTTTCTCTCAACACTGACATTATTCTGGCCTTCATCAAAATCTTGTGTTTATTGGACCGTGCATCATTGTGATAGTTGAAGAATAAAAGACCAACTTGATGTCA
>Ga0123357_10010237_pt1 | contig 11913 bp, 13 predicted proteins | sample TergutEmb28metaG_FD_89873 | JGI IMG/M metagenome (GOLD analysis project Ga0123357, IMG submission 89873) | Embiratermes neotenicus P4 segment gut microbial communities from Petit-Saut dam, French Guiana - Emb289 P4 | ecosystem: Host-associated > Arthropoda: Insects > Digestive system > Gut ...
GCATCAAAAACAGCGCCGCCGCTTCGCCGATGTTGATGCCGCAACGGTTCGCCGAAAACGGCAGGCACGGCGTTTCGCTGATCGCTTCGAGCGAGGAAAATCCGGCGATGGTGAAACGGGTGAGCGTATCGACGCCCCCGGCAATCACCAGATCGACCAGCCCGGCGCGCAACAAGCGCGCGCCGCTGATCAGCGCCTTGGCGCTCGACGTGCAGGCGGTCGAAACGCTGTAAGTGGGACCGGTGCAACCGAGATGCTCGGCGAGCATCCGCGCCGGCGAGCCGAGCTCCTGCTGACTGTAGTGAAACCCGTCGGGAAAATGCCCGGTTTGGTGATGATGGCGAACGGCGGCTTCGCTCTCGTCCATGCCCGTCGTGCTGGTGCCGAGAACCACCGCGATGCGGTGCGCCGGAAGGTCGTGCGCCAAGTCTCGAAATGACGGCTCGATCTGCGCGAACGCCGCCAACAACAGCGCGTTGTTGCGCGAGCGCTGGGCAACCGGAAACGCGGCGAGCGACGGCAACGGCGTGTCGGCATGACCGAGCATCAGCTTCCGCCCCGGACTGTAAGCATCGCTCGCCCGCATGCCCGGACTCGCGCCGGAGAACAATGCTTCACGAACATTCTCCACCCCGTCACCCAACGCGCAGGCAATCGCCGGCGGCAGCAATATGATCGGGTTAGGGCGCATCATCTTTCGCCTCATGACTGTCGAGCGTCAATTGATAACGCAACGTGCGGTTATCAAGCACGGTGCGCCCCTGCCACGGCGAGCCGTCAACATAGTGAATGGAAAGGTTGAGCGCATCGCCGAGAAACACCTGCCGTGTTCCGTTTTTTTCGAGAACCGACCAGTTGGCGGGCAACGCGGCGCGCAGCATATCAAGAGGCGCGTAGATCAGCAACAAATCGTTCATGATCCGCGCCGCCGATAGTCCGCTCGGCAGCGGCTGCGTTTCGACGATCTTCTCGCCATCGTAATCGAAACTGAACAGGCGCGCCCCGAGCGCCATGCCGATCACCGATAGCATGTCGCCGCGAATGTCAACCACCATCTCCAGCGTTTTCTGCTCGTCGGAACGCGTGATCGTCGAGCGCTGCTCAATGGTCCGCACCCCGAACATCGCCGGAGAAATTTTCAACAACGGCAACCCGCCGGAAAGCCAGAAAGAAGTACAGGCTGTTAAACAAAGCGCTGTCAACAAGACGGAAGATGATGTCAGGTGCTTCATGTTCTATATATTTGGGGTCGGTTATTGTAACAGCTGTTCAACTGGAAGCAGCGGAATGAAATGAGCGGCTGAATGCGATCAGCAAAACATATCGACATACGCCCGCTGGGATGTTGGCGATTGGTTTGTGGTATGAAAAACGGTCGGTATCAAACGCGACCAACCTCAATGATTCGCTTCGTTCTGCGCCATTGATCCAGTTTACTGATTGGCGAGGCGGAGCGGATCATTGGACTTTAGAGCGCTGCATTTTGTTGTCTATCCAACCTGTGCGCTCATGCTTGGCGTTTCTGTCTGCTCCCGAAACACCGGCGTAAACAGCCACGCCAGCCCGATCCCCAGCGCCGTAGTCACTCCGATCGTGCGCAGTGCCGGGGTGCCGCTCGCGGCCAGCAGGCCAAACGACAACAACGTCAGCGACGCGGCAACGCAAATAGCAAGGAAGGCGCGGGCATCGCTGCGTTGCGCAACTAGGAACAGGCCGTAGTCGATGCCCATGCCGAACACCAGCAGGAGCGTCAGTACGTTGAGCAGTTGCAGCGGGATACCCGCGTAGCCCATGATTGCCAACGTCCCCAGTGTGGCTAACAGCGACGGCATGACTACCCGCCATGTCTGGCGGCGAAAGAATGCCAGCAGTGCCAGCGGGGCTAACACGTAAGCGGCGATCAGCACGGACGACAGTAGCGTTCGGTAACGTCCCATCAACGACGAGATTTCGGCAGTTTTGTCGATCCATTGGGTATGGGAGTCGTTGAACATCGCCAGTTGGCGCACGGTGTCAGCATCGTGCAGCCCTTTGAGCAAAACGATGCTCGAATAGCGGCCATCCTGCGCGTTGCGGCCTTGCCATAGGTAACGCAATGACTTTGTTGCCGGTTGTGCTAACCATTCGTCTGCTGTTAGCGGCGCAGGGGACGGGACGGTGGCCCAGTCGTTAGGGAGTTCCAGTTCTTTTGCTAACTCAACGCGGGCATCGGCCAGCGTTTGCTGCGCCTCACACGCAGCCTGTTGTCGCTGTTGCGACGGCAACCAGCGAGTGATTGCGTCATAGCCGGTAAGTTTGCCGGTAGCGATCAACGGTACGAGTTTCGCCAACAACGCTTCTTCGTGCTGCAGCACTTCTTCGGAAGTTGCGCCGGTGATCAGAAAAAGCTGGGCAGGGCTGGGCAGTTCGAGCGCCTTAGAAACATCGATTTGTTCGCGCAACAGTTGCGGGTCGATGTTGATCAGGCTACGAATGTCGTCGTTCGTTTTCAGTTGCGCCATGCCTACGCCAATGGCGATGGCGGCCAATGCGGCAACGAGCCATTGCACGGGGGTTGCGCGCCAGCGCGGCCAGCGCCGCAACGTTTGCATCAACTGTTCGGCAAGCGGCGTGACCGGCAATGACGTGGGCAGCAGATAGGGATACCACAGCATGATCGTCAGCCAAGCGCCCATGATGCCGCTAACGGCGAAACAGGCCATTTGCCGCATGCCCGGAAACGGCATCAGCAGCAGGCCGAGGTAGGCCAGCGCCGGTGCAATCAGCACCAGGGACAATGGCAACAACAGACGGCGGAAACGAGTCCAGCGCAGTTCAGGATCGTTCAGGTGTTGCGCCACCACCAGGACACCATAATCGACGGCAACACCGATCAGGCTGACGCCGAACACCAGTGTCAGCACGTGGAGGCGGTCAAATAACAGCCAAGTCAGTGTCAATGCCGTCAGTGCGCCAGTGGCAAGCGACAGTAGGATCAGCCGTAATACCTTGAAACTGCGGAAAACGAACCATGCAAGCAAGACACAGCATATCAGCGAACCGCTGCCGATCAGCGACATTTCAAACCGCGCCTGTTGCGCCGCCGCCGTGGCGTGCAAGACCACGCCCGCCCGTAGCAATTGCACGTCGGGGAGCTGTTCAGCCAGCTCGTTCCGGACAGTCGCCAGGTCGGCGGCAAGGCGCATCTGAAGGTCGGACGAAAACGCGCTTTGTTTCAATTGATAAAGCAAAACCGCATAGTGGCGATCCTTCGTCTGCACCGTCAGCATATCACCGTAGGGACGCGCCGGACTGGCTGCTCCCAGTTGCAGCATCCAGTTGCCAAAGAACCCGAAGGGGTCATCGCGCCAGTTGAGCGTGCCACCCGCAAACAACTGATAGGCAAGCGCCAAGGCGCGCTGCATTTGCGCCGGTTGGTCGGCATTGGCAAGCCAGCGCAGATCCTGGTCGGTGACAAAGCCAGCGCGATGGGGAAAATAAAGGACGCGCATGGCGTCGATTTGCGCCTGGGGCGCTTGCGGCGTCAGTGGCGAATCGCGCAGGTTTTCACGGACTTGGCGTGCGGCACGCTGTGCCATGGCAATATCCGGCGCTGCCAGCAATAGTACCAATTCCCGCTCGCCGTGCTGTGTCAGGGTTTTCAGCGCAGCTTCGGCGTGCGGGTTGCGCTCGTCGATGGGAAGCAGCGCCAATAGGTCGGTATCAATTTGGCCGCCCCAGGGTTGTATGTGCGTAAGAAGCACGGCAACCAGCAAGACCAGGATACCCAGCCAGCCCCAAGCCAGCGTGCGGTGGCGGCGCGTATAACGGGAATCGTTGATCGGCGCTTTATTCAAATTGGACGCGTTCATCGGCAGTCAACGTGGCGGCAGTGGCAACGTTGGAAAAAGCGATGTGGGTCACATCGCCTGCGGCGCTGATCAGCGTGACCTGACGGACGACATTATCGCCTTCCAGCGACATCGAACCAATGACTGCCCGCAGGCCGTCGTTGCGTGGCGTGAAAGATAGTTGCCAGCCACCACCGTTGACACGGCCTGTGTAATCGAAAAATTCAGCCAATGCCGATATATCCCCGGCGAACAGTGAAAACAGGACGCGGCTGATGGCATTGACCGCCGGTTCCTTATCGGCGCGCAAGACCATCAGCACGCGGTCGCCGTCCTTTTGCAGGATTTCGCCCTGTGTGACCCGCATCGTCTGCGGAAAGGGTGTCAGCGTGCGCCACAGTACGCCCCGCGTTTTCTCGACGACGAACGCGCCCTTCGCTACCAACGGTTTTTTAATGCCAACCAGTTGCCGGGTTTGGGTAAAGTCGCCTCGAATCACCGTGTCAATGGCCAACCGGGATTGAATCGCACGCAACAGTGCTTGATCGTCAGCAGCCTGCGCCGGGACGGCGAAGCTGAGCATCAACGAAATGAGCCACAAGAGCGGCGCAAGCACCTGTCTTATCACGTTTTTCATAGATAACCTTTTATTTTTTCACGCAATACGTTAGGGCTGACAAAACACATTTCGCGGGCTTGGATGTCGACGGCGACTTGCACAGTATGACCGTGCGTCAACCGTTTTTGGGTTACCGCATCGCGGATTTCGTAGGCAATTTTCAGTCGGTTCTCCCATTCGACAAGACGGGCGTTGAGATGAAGGTGTTGCTGGTACGTCAACGGCTGCGCATAGCGGATGAACAGCTCAATCACTGGCCAAGCGTAGCCGGAAGCACGCATCTGCGGGTAATCGTAATCGATGCGCTGTAGCAGCGCGACACGTGCCAGCTCAAAATAACGGACATAGTGCCCGTGCCAGCATATTTCCATCGGATCGAGATCGTGAAAGGGCACGATCCAGTCGACGCAGGCGGTCAGCGGCATCAGCAAGTCTCCTTGATTTCTGCGGGTGTTGGTGACGCCCAGAACGGATAAAAATTGAACCATTGGAAAGGATGCCTCAGGCACTCCGCTTCCAGCAATTCAGCAAAAATGGTAGCGTAGGGCATGACAGCTGCTTCCCGGGCGCGGCGCGGCAGGGAAATCGATTCGGCGAGTGGCCGTACTGTAATGACGAGTTCACCACGGTGACGAGTGCCGAAAACAGCGAGTAGCGGACATTGCAGCGTCGCAGCAAGTACATAAGGGCTGATCGGAAAATTGGCTTCAGACCCCAAGAACGGAACCCGCACAGTGATTGTAATGTCATCTATCGGAATACGATCCCCGGTGACGACGACGAAACCACCAGCAGAGACTCTCTGCGCCAGCGCGATGGCAGTATCGACGCTGATGTCGGTTACTTGAATCAGGTCGACGTCGTAGTTGGGATCAAGTTCTTTCATCAACCGGGTGAAACGGGCAGCGTTCTTCGAATGCCCAAGAACCGTCAGGCGCATGCCGGGACGATATCCTGCCAACTTACGGCACAGTTCGATGTTGCCTAGGTGCGCAGTCACGAGGATGGCACCACGCTTTTGCTCAAGTAGCGGGCCGACGTATTCGAATCCGTCAACACGATAACCTACCGATAGATCGGGAGCACCGACGGCCAGCAGCTTGTCGAGCAGGATTTCAGAAAAGGCCAGAAAATGCCGGAAGATGTTGCGTGACGAAGGCAACGGTGTTGTCCCGCCACTGAAAGCATACAACCGTTGCAGATAATCGCGCGACGCCTCGCGAGCAACGTGTCGTCGCATGTAAAACCACAGTAGGACGAAAAACAACAAAAAGCGGAATGGCCAGCGTCCGCAAACGTGGTAGACGCGCAGCAGGAAACGCATGCCCGCCAAACTTCCCGCTTCCTGCATTTGCGCCCAATGCATCAGCACTGCCCCGAGAAATGGCGGCCAAGCAGCCACGGCAGGCGCCGCAGCATACCGAAGAACAGGCGGGCATGCATAAAGCTTATGCGCACATTGTCGTGCCAGAGCCGAAAATGCGATACGCCATCCGGCGGATAGCACACTAGAATAGGCAGGTTACGGATCGGCACACCGGCCCAGTCCAGCCGCACCAGGATTTCAGTATCGAACTCCATCCGGCTTTGCTGTGGCATCGAACCGAGAACCGGCAACGTAGCAGCAAGCGGATAAATTCGCAGCCCGCACATTGAGTCACGGATGCGTCGCGACAATGTGTTGATCCAAACCCAGATGTGCGTTGCGTAGCGGCCAAATAGGCGCCCAGTCGGAACGCTGGCATCGTAACGCGGGAACCCGACAATCACCGCCTGCGGCGCTTCATACATCGCGTCGAGAAACACTGGCAGCTCGGCGACATCATGCTGACAATCGGCATCCAGTTGCAATACGTGGCTGTAGCCTTGCACATGCGCTTCGCGCAAACCGGCGATGACTGCACTACCCTTGCCACCATTACGCGGCAACCGTACCAATGTCGTTTCCGGCATCGCTGCCAGCACATCAAGCACGGATGCACATTCGGCGCCAGAACCATCGTCAACCAGGATGACCGGCAGCGACAGGCTATGTAGCGCCCGCACCACAGCGCCAACCGTAGCGGCATGGTTATACACTGGCACAAGCGCGGCAGGCTTCATGGCGCGGCGGCTGGATGGACAAACAAGGCCCGCCCCTGCGAATGCACGCCTTGTGCCGAGGCGTAGGCAAAACGCACTTCTTTTTCCACAGGAAAAAAGCGAAGCGTCAGCGACACTTCATCGTCAGGGCACAGGATGCGCTGGAACCGTAGTTGACGGAAGCCGGAGAAATGCCCTTCGATGGGAAAGTATCGTTGCGCCAGCCGCAACGCCCAATCAACCTGGGTGACGCCCGGCAGAATTGCCAGTTCCGGAAAATGCCCATCGAACGATTGCATGCAGTCGCGCAACGACAACGTCAACACCATCTCATGTGCTGCCCGAGTGGCAACACCAAGCGGCGGCAACGCCTGCCGTTCAAACAGCCGCACGATATCGGCAGCAGTAACTTTGCCCATCGCGTTGTAAGGCAGCACCCTCAGGTAACGCCAACGGCGCGGTAAGGCAATGCGGTCGAGCGAACCCGACAGGCATTGTCGCATCCGGCGATCGAAACGGGTCTTGCCGAGTGCCTGCAATTGGGTGCAGCCAACGTTGCTCAACACTACAACGGCAACAATCTCGTCGCGTTTCCCGCATAGCGGCGCAGTGCGCGCTTCCTCTACTTCGGGCAACGCCAGCAGAGCCGCTTCGACCGCATCAAGAGCCACGCGGCGTCCTTCGATCTTGGCAACACGGTCGGCACGGCCTGTCAACCGCCAACCGTCAGCACCGAGCACAGCGGTATCTTGAGTTTGAAACCAACCATCGTTACCCAGGAGCGGAGAACGCAGTTTGAGGCGGCCACACTCGTCGAGTGCCAACGTAACATCTGGCTGCTCCCGCCAAGCGCCACCTGGGGCGATACGGTGCATGGCGTTGCCGGTTTCGGTGCTACCGTAGATTTCTACTACCATCCGTGACGCCAGCCTCGATGCGCAGGCGGCGGCAATGCTATCGTGTAATGGGCTGCCCGCTGAAAACGTTGCGAGAAAGGTAGCCGGTGATGAAAACGTTTCCAGCTGCGCCAGTCGTTTCAGCGTGGGCGGGCTGCTGATCAGCACATGCGACCCGCTCTCTAACCGCCCCAACTCTTCAGGATGGTGGAAGTGTTCGCTGATGATCGGATAACCGGCCCACAACGGCCATATTAGCCGGAACGGCAAACCAAACATGTGTTGATGCGGCACAGTGCCGACAAAACGGGTGTCGGGCAGCAGAGTACTGCCAAACACTTGTTGCAGCAGCGCCGCTTCGCGGTATAACTGTTCCGGCGTTTTGAAGATGCGATTTGGCATGCCGCTGGAGCCGGACGTAAAAACCACTATGCCGGGACAGCCGAACTGTGGTGGCGAGCCAGGGAATGCAGCCGCATCGGTCACACTGTCAGGCCAATCGGGCAATTTGCTGCCCTCGCAGTTTCCAACCCAGGGAAGCGGGAGGAATGCGCGCGTTGCCGGCAAATCGTCCGCCGCCAACAAGGCGGTCTGGCCGTTCTGCCAGCAAGCAATCAACCAGACAAGAAACGCATAGGCATCGGCATCATGCAGTACGGCCTCCGGCGCTTCGAGCCGCGCCAGCGCTTGGCGGGCGGCAAGGATGTCGGCGCGCAACGCCGAATAAGATACCGGAACCGTATTTCGGTAAAAGGCAATGGCGTCCGATGAAGCAGACAGCAAAGGCGGCGGCAGGGGCAGGTCATTCATGGGACGACTCTACCGAAGAAAAACGACGTATTACGCGACGACGAATCAGCCATTCGCCACCGAACATCACACCCATTGCCACATAGGAAATCAGCCCATTGTAAAGCGCCCAGACAGACATGGGTTGAGCCGTTGTCCACCAGGCGATGCCTCCGTTGACGACAAAGAATGCACACCAGGCAAGCGTGACTTTGCGGGTGTAGCGAACACCTTGTGGCGGCAGTTCGGGGTCGAAGCGGCGAGCCAGCCGCTCGATGAACGTTTGCGACTGAAAGAGGCTACCCGCGAACGCCAACAGAAACACTGCATTGACCAACACCGGGTAATAGAGCAGCGATGCCGAAGAACGCAGCACCAGCGTCCCCACTCCTAGTAGCGCCGCGCACGGGCCAAGCCAGCCGAGCAGGCCGCTGACACTATTCCAGCGCCACGCCAGGGGCAACAACAGGAAACCACACAGCCACAGGGGCCATCCTTGCCAGTAACACAACCAGAAAAGCAACGGCAGAATGATACCGAGCAGCGGGACGGCAAATGCGGGTTTCAGCAAAACAGCACGACGCTCATCAGACGTTTTGCAGATGGGCATAGACAGCATCTACCACATCGCCGACGGTACGCACCTGCTTGAAAACTTCGGGCGAAATCGTTTGTCCCGTCAACTGTTTCAGATGAATCAGGAGATCGACGGCATCGATGCTGTCAATATCGAGATCCTGGTACAAGTGTGCATCCAATGTCACGCGCTCGGCGGGAATTTCAAACTGCTCGTGCAGGACGTTGCGTATCCAATCGTGAATCTCTTCTTTGGACATTGTTGAAGGCATCACGTTTCCCCAAGGTTTCAGCGTTTACGGTGCGCTGCGACATAATCGGCGAGATGGCGAACCGAGGCAAAGTATCGCCGCGTTTCTTCCGATTCTGCCGACAGCGTCAGACCGTAGCGTTTATGCAGGGCGACGCCAAGCTCCAGTGCATCGATTGAATCGAGGCCAAAACCTTCTACGAACAATGGCTCGTCGGTGCCGATGTCAGTGACGGTGACATCCTCCAGATTCAGCGTTTCGATAATCAGGGTTTTAATTTCGTCGATCAGGTCAGACATCTTCTTTCAGCTCGTGGTTAAAAAAATCGGAAAGGTGTTCCGTCACAATACGTGACGCCAACGTTGGTGTCGTGTCAACGGGAACGAGGTGCGCAGTATCCATGTCGTCGAGCACGTTCAGTATAAAGTGCGGGCGACGCCGTGGCGCCTGATACCAAGGCTGCTGCTTGGTCAGCATCGGTTCAGTGACGGTGATGACGACTGGCGTCAACATCAAGCGTCCACGAACCGCAACATTGGCTACGCCGCGCTGTAACGGATTGACCCGCCGCTGAAGCAACGCATCTATCCGGGTGCGGGTGCCTTCCGGGAAAATGAGTAGGTTGTTACCGCGGCGAACCGACGCGATGCAGTCTTTGATCAATTGCGGGCCATCCTGATTGCGGATGAAACCACACAACGACACGGGCCCAAGCATAAACGGATTGCGCCAAGCAGCAGCCTTGACCACACAATCAGGTTGGCGCAGCAACGATATCAGCATCACCACATCAATCAGCGACGGATGGTTGGCAACAACTAACAAACCACGGCGCTGCAACTTTTCGAGACCGCGCACTTCATAGCTGATGACGCCGACGGTGGTCATGACTTTGCAAAAAATCCAAAGAGCCCAGTGAACCACATCGCGCGCCAGTGCCTGACGGAGCGGCCGCCGCCATACCAGCAACCACAACAACGGAAACACCAGACATAAGATGAGCACCCCGTAAAGGCCGAACAGCGCAAAACAGAAGCCCGTCGCCATGATGCGCCAGCACCGCTCCAGCGAAAACATCTCCTTGCCATTAAGATGCGGCGGCGTAACCATCGACAGTAGACGTTCAGGCATGACCAGCCTCCGGCGCAAGGCGCAATAATTGCCAGTCTGCCGCCTCAGTCAACGGCAAGGCGACCCGTGTTTCGTCGAGGACGAAGCGCAGCAACGGCAGCGCAGAACCGGGCATCGGCGCGGAAGTTGTTTCTGTAAAAGGCTCCGCATCATCGTAAGCGAGACGGTAGTCGTTCCCCGCTGTTATTTCGAGCGCAAAAGCGAAACAAACCGGTTCGCCGTCGGAGAAAGGGCGAAACAGCATTGGCAACGGCGCATCGCAAAACACCAGGATCACAGAAGATGCACCATCGGCGATCAAGGCCAGCGCCTCAACCATGCCGGACAGCACCAGCCGATTTTCCGAAGCCAGCGCAGCAACCGGTGCCCGGCTTTGCTTCGCAATCAGGAAAAGGCCGGGGATGGCATTGTGTACCGCCATGCTGAACTCCTGCGGCGAAATCAATCCTTCCGCTGCCAGCGCCTGCAAGAGAGCCAAAGAACGGCTGATCTCACCGTGGCGGCTGCAAAAGACGATCGGCTGGCTTGCGTAATCCAGCATCGGCGCGTACAACGTCTCCAGCGCGGCGCGGCCAAGCGGGTACGCCCGGCGGCGCAACAGGGGCGGCATCATTCGCACTGCGGCAGTTTCCTCGTGATCGGCAAGCGGCGTTTCGCCACGCGCCCAAGCCCGCCACTTGTCGGCATCGGCCATGGCGGGTGCCCAGGCGCTCCAGCGATGAAAAGAAAACTCAGGTAGCGAAACCATGACAGACTAGAAAATGCACCACAGCACCCCGTAGACAACAGGAGTGCCCGATGAGTACCGGGGGAACTCCCGTGATTGAAATCAGAAATCATTGCGAACGTTGAATTCTAACTGATTTCTTTTTTGCAGCTATACGCGCTACAAGCAAGCTTATGAACTAATACCCATCGCAGAACCCCTGGGCGGTCACTACACACCTAAGCGTTTCGGTTTGGAATTACCCGATCACCACACCCGCGTCTGCCATGTACGCTGCCTCAGCAAGCGCCGCGGCCTGCGTAGCGATGAAAGTTGCATGCGCAACGCCAATTCAAGGCAGGCAGCGTCGTAAACCCGCCAGTTCGTAACGCCGCACCCGTAAGGCGGGCGACCTCATACCCATCGGCGCACGCGCTTGGTATAGCCGTCATACTCCGCGCCGAAACGCGCACGGAGTACCCTCTCTTCGGGAATGATCTGAAAGCGCGTCAGATACAAGACAAAGAACGCCAAGAAAAAACAGGTCGAGAATTTGGCCAACCATAAAGCCCATGCCAACAACATCACGAATCCGCCAAAATACATGGGATTGCGCGTAAAACGGTAAATACCCGACACCACAAGCGATGAAGCCTCCGTGGGCGTGGTTGGGCTCAGAGAAGTCCGGGCCTTGATAAACAGCCTTGCCCCTGTTGCAAGCAAGGCAAAGCCCAACAAGAACAGAACCCCGAAACATGTCCAACGCGCAGTGTCGGACATGGGCAATTTGAGAACAGCCGGACAAAGCCACATACCCACAAAACATACGAACCCAACCGCCAGGGGTGGAACCTTCAACTCAAGGAAAGAAACCAAGCGCTTCATAAAGCCCTCTGTAATAGTGGGAATCAGGCCGAAGGCCGTAACCTGTCAATCTTATCTTCCGTTGGTCGAGTAGCCCAAGGGAATCACACCCCCAGGCCCTCACGCAACCGGACGTGAATCTCTCGATTCATCCGGCTCCTATCGTCCA
>Ga0123357_10010238_pt1 | contig 11912 bp, 5 predicted proteins | sample TergutEmb28metaG_FD_89873 | JGI IMG/M metagenome (GOLD analysis project Ga0123357, IMG submission 89873) | Embiratermes neotenicus P4 segment gut microbial communities from Petit-Saut dam, French Guiana - Emb289 P4 | ecosystem: Host-associated > Arthropoda: Insects > Digestive system > Gut ...
AAAAGATCAGTTGGACCGATTATGTGAGAAATGAAGAAGTATTACTGAGAGTCAAGGAGCAGAGGAATATCCTACATGAAATAAGGAAACGGAAGGCTAACTGGATTGGTCACATTTTGCGTAAAAACTGTCTTCTACGACGGGTTATTGAAGGAAAGATAAAAGGAGGTATAGAAGTGACAGGAAGATGAGGAAGAAAACGTAGGAAGCTACTGGATGAACTTAAAGAAAGGAGAGGATACTCACAGTTGAAGGAGGAAGCTCTAGATCGCACTATGTGGAGAGCTCGATTTGGAAGAGGCTTTGGACCTGTCGTAAGAGAGACTGCTAAATGATGAATAAACAAGAAAAAGTATACTTGAAGGTAAGAAAGCAAGGCTTTGTACTGTATAAATATTTTAAACGCTCAGGTTCAGACAATTTTAAGCACGTCTTTCTATTAGTGTAAGGAATGCATTTCCATAAACCTGGGCTGCAATACAGGTTACGTAATTCATGTTACGGTAGTATTGACATAAAAATAAAATTACTAAATAATAATCATTTTAGTCACTGCTGCAGTAAGACATTTACACGTGTGTCCGATGCCCCACCGGAATTATCCTGAAGGTTAAATGACTCATGCATAAAGATCAGTGTTGCCACTGTAGAGATTCCGGCATCACGTGCACACGAACCTCTTTCGAGTACCGTATGTGTGTCCCATATAAAGACATGCAATTAACTACTTGCGAAAGAATAACTGAGCGGGAAAACTTCAAACATGTACAGACGAAATGTCTTACATTCTTAGATGCACTTCTTCAACCAAAAATCTACACCAAATTTATAAGACTTAGAGGCCAGTGACTGACGTAAATTTCGTGTCTGATATATGTGAACATTCATATATGCACCTACCTAACTAACTAACTGACTGACTGACCAACCAACCAACCAAAAACAAATCAACCAACTAACCAAATAACTAACCAACTAACCAACTAACTGACTGACTGACTAACCAACCAACCAACCAAAAACAAATCAACCAACTAACTAACCAACCAACTAAGTAACTAACTAACTAACTAACCAACCAACCAACCAAAAACAAATCAACCAACTAACCAACTAAGCAACCAACTAACTAACTGACTGACTGATTAACCAACCAACCAACCAAAAACAAATCAACCAACTAACTAATCAACTAAGTAACCAACTAACTACAAGAAGTATGGTCCTTTCTGAGAAGCTCACAGATCTTCATCGAGACAAGAAATTTCCTCAAATTTTATGGTACCCGAAGATTTATTACAGCATTCAGAAGAGACCGTCAACTGTCCTATTCTCAGCCAAGTCAATTCGCTCCATTGTTCCCAATCCCACTTCTTGAAGATCCATTTAATATATCCTCCCATCTATGCTAAGATCCTCTAAGTAATCTCTTTCCCTCAAATTTCCCCCCTCCCTAAACCCTGCATGCACCTTCCTTCTCCCGATTTGAGCTTTATGCCTCGCCCATCTCATTCTTCTCGATTTGATCGCCCGAATAATATTTGGTGAGGAGCACAGATCATGAAGCTCCTCGTTACCTAGCCTTGCCCACTCCCCTGTTTCCTCTTAGGACCAAATACATTTCTCAGCACCCTACTCTCAAATACCCTCAGCCGACGTTCCTACCTCAATGTAAGCGACCAAGTGTTACACCCATAAAAAACAATAGGCAAAATTATATTTCTGTACATCTTAATCTTTATATTTTCGGAAAGCAAACTTGAAGACAAAAATTCTGCACTACGTGATAGAAAGCATTCCCTGACTTCAATCTGCTTTAATTTCTTCATGAATGAATTTTGATTTGTTAGGATTGTTCCCAAATATCTGAACCCTTCCTTCCTTTCAAACAATTATATATATATATATATATATATTTATGATTTTGTCCTGCATTCTGGTCTCGAACCATGACCATGTACTTAGTTTTCACAGAATCTACTTTTAGAATATTCGTACAAGCAACCAAAAAGAATTTTCCTTCGGAAGTATAAATCTGCTTGTTAATCTAGCGCTCTATTTCTTTAACTGCTTTTTCAGTTCCAGACAATTTGTGTTTCTACGAACTGATAAACGTTCATACATATTGTTCTAGCTTGCATAGTCTCTTAAATGTCATAAACTAATAACATGTGGAAAATCCAATGAATAATATAGATCTTATGACCTCGAAATGAAGTATTGGCCAATGCCTTAGATCAGGATATGGAAAATCGTAATCACCTTTAACTTATGATCTCTGTAAAGGAAAAACGATAAATGTCAAGGACGTCAGGCTTCAGTGTGACTGTGCCTTAGTGTATTATTGCACTGACTTAATATAACGGTTCCCATGATGGAGCCACTCCTGTAGAGTTATTATAAAAATAATGACGATTACAGAAGAAAAATAACCCTAACTTCCTCTTTATCTTCCTATCAGAAATAAGCGTGGGCCTGTCTGGTCCTTTATAATAAGAATACCTCTTGCGAAGTCCCCTGATATTGCGTCGACAGATTGATTATCTGTTATCATCACACCTATAGGTGTGATGATACCAGATGCTGTGTAATACAATTTTGACCTCCTGATGATGAGAACATGTGCTCGAAACATGTAGAGGCATGAAATAAACTTATTGTAAAACAAAATTTTGTGCATCAAGTTGGTTAATTACTGAGATAAACAGACAAAATTTATTTTACTATGCCAATAAAACCAAGACATGCATATGAAAATACGTTAACTTATTGAATTCTAAACGTTGTAAACCTCATACATGTTTCGGTCACCTTTTGTGACCATCATCACGGAGACAGTGTAAGAAGGATAAATGCCAAAAGCATCGACAACGTTGTATTTGTAGTTTAATATTTTATATTTGTACAGTGGTTTTGATGTCTTTGTAACAAATGCTTCGTAAACCACCACCATGAAGATGGTCAAAAAGATTGCCGAAACATGTAGGAGGTTTACAACTTTTACAATTTAATAAATTAACACATCTTAATGTGTACTTATTGGTTTTATTTTCATAGTAAAGCATATGTGCGTGTACACGAATTGTTTAAAATTTACTTCAATTCATTTGTAAATACGCAGCTGACATGCGTTTTTTTTTTGTGCTTTCGTTCCAGTATTTTCCTACATTAAACATACGTTTACAGAAGAATAACGTCTATTTCAATGTGTTATTATGGAGTTTGTGGACTAACTGTAACCAGAAATCACTCCAAATATGGCGTTTCTTTTTGGGTCAGACAGAATAACGATGGTTGTTCAAAGCTGTTGCGAAAGAGACGTAGTAAATTAGGAAATGTGTCAAAATACCAATGCACAGGAATCAGGGATGATAGGAATAATGTTGACAATCCTGTGTTATGATAAACCCAAGCAATATTTTGTGTATCATCTGAAGTTTTTCAAAAATATTTTCGGAATATGGACCTGAATCCATCCAGAAATTTAAAACAGAAAAATTTCATACTTTTTAAGAATTTTGAATAAAAATAGTTTTTATTACTGGAAGGTCATTCAGCACATATCAGTTTCCGAAAATTATGTTCAACAAAAATCTGTGTGAAGTGTCCGGAAAAAAACAGCCATAAACCCACACATTAATGTGTCAGGGAACTAATGGACCGATGGAGGTAATTAAAGTTACTAATATTAAAGTCATCGGCCGTATTATCTAGCAAGAATCTGGCAAATGTGCTGCTAATAAGCTATATCACGCTCTACACTGAGTTCTAAGCCTTCCGCCACGTATAGCAATATAAGAGTTGCCCTTGCTGAATTACGACATTAGAAGTATTATTGGCTTTTGGAGAATGAAAATTAACCAGTAATATAATGTTAAAAATACACTGATATAAACAGAAAACACGTTACAGCATTACTTCACCTGAATCATTACAGGTGTATACAGCAATAAGAAGGCGGACGAGGTTAATTCTGGGATGTAGCGTGGCTAACTTTCTAAATTAGACATGAATTATTTTATAGGTTACAATCGGACAATGAATGTGAATTGAAAATAATTACAAGAGACAGTTACTTGTACTGTTAATTAGATGCACAGTATACACAAAAGAGTTTACTAAGGAGCAGTAGTAGAAAGAAAACCTGCTCCTTAGCGAAATCACATGGTGTGTCCGAGTCCTCGAATGGATTCAGTTGGCGGATTCAGTCAGATGAACATGTCTGAATTATATAGGAAATAACTTGCAAGCTATTTACAACCCTACCTGACAACTAGTTATATTGAACTAACATTTTGAGACGTTCTTAACGAACGTTTTCATAAAATATTATGTTGTGAAATTTGGCGTTCTGCACCCTGTCATTGTTGGAAATTTGTTGGACACCGAAAACTATATTAAAGATAAATAGTATAAAAAATATTTAAATATATTCCTTTTCTACATTTTTTTTATCGTTTGAGTAAGATTTCACAATATTTTCGTAGGGAAAGTCACATTCATCTAAAAAAAGAGCAATATCCTTGATGACACACTTCTGGGGGCACGGACAGAATTTCTTTCCCTCCAATTCCCACTTTCTTCGGTAAGATATAATACATATTACATATCTGCTATGTGCAGTGGAATTACTGCTGGTGGCACTATTACTACTGTATATAAAACAATAACTTTTCTTATATCATTTCCATGTTAAGCCTTTAAATATGACGGTTTTCGATTCCAACTACTGCCACAAAAGACGCTTTTCAAATTTATAAACCCTCTGAGTGTATCCAAGATCGTACAGCGCACTTAAGCTGGCAGGGAGTGAAGAACTAAAGTTTTGTGCAGTGAATGGAGGCTGCACTGAATTGTTAAGAACAGTAAGTTATGTGATTTGTTCTTCCAGCACGTAATGATGAATGTCTTTATATTTGTAAAATGTGCGTGGAGAAAAAGATGTGAACCTAAGTGGACAGCAGTGAAAGATTTGTGGCGTGCACAAATAGACAAAAGAGACGGCGGACCCCGAATTTCAACTGAGAAAATCGCAGTAATGACGTTGGATCCGCTAAGCACTGGGTGAGTTTCTCATGTCCTATCATAACGCTAAGAAGTCTTTCTTACTTTTTATCACTGAATAATATTAACCCTCTAAACAAGAGATGAAACCAAATTTTTTAAACATTTCTAAACCTAATTATGATAAAAGATCTGCCTATCATGTCGTATTAAGTTCTTTATTTCCTATTGACTTTATTAAATTGTGTTAATAATTACCAACCAGTTATACTGTACGTGCATAGTTCTGATGACTGACTTACAATTCTAAATTCACTATCACACAAAAGGGTTGAATAGAAAAAATTAGTATTCCACTCCACTTGAAGTGTTGTAAGTATGTACACACATTACGTAATTTATAATTAGTGTAGATAAAGAATAAATGTTTCCTGAACACGTATTCCTATAATTGCATTTCTAGGCGGAAATGTGTTTGGTAATAATAGTTGTTTACTTCCAAATTATAACAGTAAATTATTAATTAATTCATTAATTATTTCTTATTTCTTAACGGTACTAAATCCATATTAATTTATAACGCGGGAGAGTTAAGTAGATGCAAGACACTAGGCGTGCAGTCCGGCTGCACGGCAGGCAGACACGCTATCAGGGAGGGTCACTCAAAGGAAACTGGTCACGATCATTCAAGTCGTGAATTCTTAGAGCGTAGTCACATCCAGATGCAACGAGGCTCCTCCTATCTTACCAAGCATGCAACACAAATAAATATTGTATTGACAGAGAAATAAAGAGCGGGGGCTTGTGTTTTAGCAATGCTTTGTTACCTCCATTAATGGGATTTGGTGTTCTATACATGCGGCATTATCTCCCATAAACGGATTCGTGCCTTAGCCATTTAATATTATCTCCTAATATAGAGGATCATGCCTTACACTGAGTCACTATCTCATACGAAATGGGGCCCGTGTCTTGTTATGTCCTATAAACGGGATTTGTGTATTTAAAATGCGTTGTTATCTTCTATAAATGGGACTCATATCTTAACAATGTGTTGCTATTTACAATAAATGGAACTCGCCTCCTGAACATATGTTGCTATATCCGGTAAATGGGACTCGCCTTCTAAACATGTGTTGCTATGTCCGGTAAACGGGACTCGCCTTCTAAACATGTGTTGATATACCCGGTAAACGGGACTCGCCTTCTAAACATGTGTTGCTATATCCGGTAAACGGGACTCGCCTCCTAACCATGCGTTGCTATCTCCGATAAACGGGACTCGCCTCTTAACCACGCGTTGCTATCTCCGGTAAACAGGACTCGCCTTCTAAACATGCGTTGCTATCTCCGGTAAACGGGATTCGCCTTCCAAACATGTGTTGCTATATCCGGTAAACGGGACTCGTTTTCTAAACATGTGTTGCTATATCCGGTAAACGGGACTCGCCTTCTAAACATGTGTTGCTATATCCGGTAAACGGAACTCGCCTCCTAATCATGAGTTGCTGTATCCGGTAAAGGGGACTCGCCTCCTAACCATGCGTTGCTATCTCCGATAAAAGGGACTCGCCTTCTAAACATATGTTGCTATATCCGGTAGACTGGACTCGCCTTCTAAGCATATGTTGCTATATCCAGTAAACGGAACTTGCTTCCTAACCATGAGTTGCTGTATCCGGTAAAGGGGACTCGCCTCCCAACCATGCGTTGCTATTTCCGATAAACGGGACTCGCCTTTTAACCATGCGTTGCTATCTCCGGTAAACGGGACTCGCCTCCTAACCATGAGTTGCTGTATCCGGTAAAGGGGACTCGCCTCCTAACCATGCGTTGCTATCTCCCATAAAAGGGGCTCGCCTTCTAACCGTGCGTTGGTATCTCCGATAAACGGGACTCGCCTCCTAACCGTGCGTTGCTGTCTCCGATAAACGGGACTCCCTCCTAACCACACGTTGGTATCTCCGATAAACGGAAATCACCTCCTAAGTATGCGCTGCTATCTCCGGTAAAAGGGGCCTGGGACTTAACCATACATTGTTCTTTCTTATGAAATTGTTCGTTTCTTAGCCCTGCGTTATAGTAGCAAATATTGTGAGTTCAAGTCAAAGGACATAATCTCCAGCAGTTTTTGTTCCTTGAAACCCTTTTGAACGTCATGTGTTTTATGATCATAGACGTTCAGATTTGTAATAATATAGTGTTTATTTTTGTACGTTATTCATAATTTAAAGTTTATGTCATAGCGTCACCATATTATGCGCGTATTATAAAACAATATTTATAAGTTAACTTAGAGTATCGGAGAATAATCTCGTTAAGGCATGACAGAAAAAGAAATATATTAATTAGTCAAAAATATTGCGGAAACAAAAACTGCTACGTATTTCATTTAACTGCTTAAATTAAAGCCATATTTTTCACCAAGCACATTATTTTTTTTTTAAATAGGGCCTTTATAATCTAAGTACTTGCGGTTTTCTTGTGTCAGTGAATTTACATTCTTAGCGATACATTTCAGAGAGATATAACGAATACGATCTGTACCACAATTACGTATCTGTTCTATGTATTTCTTTTCTGACTCTTATCCATGCTACGATGTGGTGCAGAGATTTTGGGGCAAATTATTTACATCAAGCAAGGATGGGTACAAATCTCTCTGTCAAAGATGAAAATAGATCAATGTCAAAACTGACCACGTGTCACTTTTCCCTTTGGTCTTGTTACCACACAAATAAAACAATAATCTGTTCACTTCTATTGTTCTCAGGAGCTACGTCATCCATCATTAAATAGAAACGAGATCTGGGTTAGCGAATTTTTAAACACAGCAAGGTGACGTCATTATTTTCCTGCCCATGCTCCATTTATATACATAAATAGTAGTATTATTACTACTATCAAAGCAGTGCTGCTGGAAAAATCATGGAGTCTGACACATAGAACTATTCATTATTCATGAAAAATCATTTTAAAATGCAAAAAATAAATTATTTATGCAAAAGCTCCTCAATCCTCAAAATTTATACGTGACATAATTCACAAGTGAAAATATAGACCCTTTTTAAATTGTCGTTGAAGCTTACTAACATGTAAAGAAGTGATTATCATCATGAAGAAGAAAATTTAATGTTACGAATTAACTTGTCATATTTATGCTAAGCTTTGCCGGCTTTTTGGTTTACAGCTTGTCAATAACACTTTAACTTCAAGGAGAAATAATTGGAGAGTATTTTTAGTGCGTCCATATTGTAAATCTTGTATTTTTTCCCAGTAATGAGAGAAATCACGAGGTCATCACACACTGCGGAGCAGTATATCTCGCTTACTATTTAGGACACCTGATATCGACTATCTATCAAGATCTCTGTGAGTAAGGATTGGGGAACTCATATTCTTGTGTTTCTAATATTATAAGAGACAACCTTTGATAATATTCTATGTACATGACTCTAAATTTTTCTTAATTGCGTATGGTTTTATGGGGTCTAGGGCTACAAATTTTGCAAATGAGTCATTTTGTGTTTTCAGAAATTAAAGTAACGCCACCTCGCGCAGTCGGTTATAGACCGTGTGAAATATATGGCAGCAGGAGACAAATAAAAAGAAACCTGGGGAGCAATGAATTGAGACGGTCAGTGCATAAAATTCTCCCTCTAAATTTAAAAACAAGTGTCGATGTAACTTGTTATTTAAATCGGCATTAAGATACATTAGAAAGAGACCTTAAGAATTTAAAACTTAATTTGAATATGAAGTGACTTTTCTTCTAACCATTTGTGTCAGTGCCCTACATATGTGGCTGCATTAACTTCGTTTCAGAGCAATTGCCACTTTCTGTCGCTTTGCAATATATTTTCGCAATTTTAAATTCTATATATAAAGATATTTTATGGATAGGCCATGAATTCTGAGTTACGTGTACAGGCATCTTGAAGCTTGTTTGGCTTTAAGATTTGTACTGTCTATCTTTGTATGGAATTATACGTAATATAAAGTCTTCGTTTGGAGGATTTTTTAGATAAAATCTCAAGTAAAGAAACATATATTTTAAATGTCATTTTGAGCATCTGGGACACAAACCATTTAAAAGTGAATGTAAAGGAAGATTCATAGAGACAGTTTTTGAACTAAAGATACTAATTACTGCTTATAATAATAATAATTATTATTATTATTAACTGCAATTGGGTTGTCACCCGGTGGCAGTGGTTATTTTAATGTATACAAAATATGAAATTGGTTACTAATAAATTTAAGTCGGGAGGGCTACATGAGAAGCATGTAGTGGCAACTTGGAATCTTGGGAACCATCTCAGCATGTGCTTATAGAGGCAGGGAAGCCAAAAAAAAAAAAAACTCTGTCGAGCTGGCCGGTCGCAGGACTTTCCGAAAACTGACTTCTAGCCAGCAGTCCGGCATTTAAGTAAAAACAGCAATACACAAACAGTACAACAAATACACTTATGTTCTGTTTAAAGAAATTTAAGTTAATTATTTTTTTATGCAATTTTCATTTTCTTTGACTAACACAACAGCACTTGTATCATGTTGTTTTCATTTTACATACCGTTACTTACTGCTGGTCATTCTTTATCCTTTACTTGAATATATACTTATGTTTATTGGACCGTGCATCATCTTGATAGTTGAATAAAGAGAGACCAACTTGATGTCACTGCTTTATTATTTCTTTATTTAATGCTCAACATGTTTCGGATGTTAATACATCCATCCTCAGGAGCTTGCGACTTATTTGTTGAGTTATTTCATGGCTTGAATATCTCTGGTTCGATGTGTGTTGGTGTTACGTTGTGGTTTGGCTGTGGTGGTGTGGTATCTGCATGCAGGCTTCAGCCTGCATACGGATACCACAACACCACAGCCAAACCACAACTTAACACCAACACACATCGAACCAGCACAACACAACCCATGAAATAACTCAACAAATAAGTCTCAAGCTCCTGAGGATGGATGTATTAACATCCGAAACATGTTGAGCATTAAATAATGAAATAATAAAGCAAGTGACATCAAGTTGGTCTCCTTTCATTCAAATACTTACATTAATTCAATTTTTGCTCCTATATGAAATGTGTCCCTGGAGACGAACTCATCTCTCTAAAGGTAAGTCTTTTGTAAACTTCTAATTTATTTGACGGTACAATCAAATACTTTGGATTCATGTGTTAAAAATCAAGGTGACTTGTGAGTATTCATTGGGGAAAAGAAGTAATGTAGCCGGTCTAGCTTAATTCCAGGAGTTGTATTGAACATTAACCTGGACGACTTAAAACAACTGCAGAATACGTGTTCAAATAGCCTATCAGTGGACAGAAATTTGAACCCGAGACCACGGAAATAATGTACGAGAACGAAATTCTCCGTCGTGACCTCATACAGCCTTATTGTTTCAGCCTTCAAAATTCCCATAGTACTGCTACCCTATCAGAAAACATAATATTATCTGTGCTAATAACATAAATTATACGTTTTTTCGTACATAATTAAAGTGTACAGTGATAGTGTGGTTAGTATTATTGTACGTAAGCTATTATTAAGCCTGCAGAATCGCTCGAATCTTTCTTTGTCGGAACATCGTGCTACGTTGATTTGTTTTACATAAACAATAGGTCTGAATATTTTTCCTGTGACGCTGCGGAACGTAATATATGGCTAACAGCAAGGAGAAGAATCCTTCTTAGGAATCCAGTGGTCCCTTAGTTAATCAAGAAACCCCTTCCCCTTTTTACGGAATCCGAACCCTCATTATCGTGTTCACCAGACGTGGAAACCGCACTGGATTTCGATGCAAGGGGACAGTTGATAACATGCTGCATATGATTTAGGTTAAAGTATTGTCACGCCACAAATTGTCTTTTACACACATTAGAGACCCTGCCCTTCACTAAATAGAAAACTTCAGACGAATTATTCTTATTCAGTAAAATACAAGAACTAAAGTGTAGCCTAAATTTTGTATCAATTTTTCTTCTACATAAGCCCTTTGAACCTGTTAAGTGGCATATGTTTTAAAATGTGATTTATGCCAACATTACTGCAGACTTCATTCCTTCTACATTCCTTCCTTGTGCGATTGTGACATTAAGCGGTTTGTTAAGATGGAAACAACTCTAGGTCAATAAAGGCCAGTCGTTTTATATGGCGCCGGAAATTGGGACATCTATATACACCCTGGGGGTGTAATTCATGCCCAGCGAGAGGTAGAAATAAAACTAGCATGCGGTTTCGTAAGTAATCGTGAAATATTTTATCTGAGTTCTTAAACCAGTGACAAGATCGCGATGTATATTGCTGGGCTTACTGAAACGGTACTAGCAGGGGGCCTGGTATTTTGCCTATATATTGACAGTGTAAAATTTGGACTTATGGTGCTTTGGTTGTGGGAAATCTTAACAAAATGATTTAAAATAATGAGGAAATTGATGCTGTATATTATTTCGCACAACATTTATGAGCGTGCCATTTTAATACGGTACGGCGTACTTGGCGTATCTAAAGCAATTTTCGTAAATTCTAAAGGCGTTATAGGAAATGCACAAATAATGAAACAATTAAACTCTTACTATGCATAAAACACATTACAAGACCAACAAATGCAGTTTGGTTTTATGCATAATATTGCATAATAGTCACCAAAATGTTTCGGCCACTCATGTTGCCATCTTCAAGGTGGTGAGAACAAGAATTCAAATATATTCTTATAACAACACAAACTAGATGCACTAATTTCTCAAATTTATTTTTGGAATAATACTCTACACGTTTCGGATAGTTCCTCTGTTCATCGTCAGGAGTTTTTCAGTGTACAAACTGCAATGGTATATGTCATAGAGGTTATGCTGCCTGCTTGCTAGCAAGCAGGCAGCATAACCTCTATG
>Ga0123357_10010239_pt1 | contig 11912 bp, 9 predicted proteins | sample TergutEmb28metaG_FD_89873 | JGI IMG/M metagenome (GOLD analysis project Ga0123357, IMG submission 89873) | Embiratermes neotenicus P4 segment gut microbial communities from Petit-Saut dam, French Guiana - Emb289 P4 | ecosystem: Host-associated > Arthropoda: Insects > Digestive system > Gut ...
GGTGTGTACAAGGCTCAGGAACACATTCACCGCGGCATAGCTGATCCGCGATTACTAGCGATTCCAACTTCATGAGGGCGAGTTGCAGCCCTCAATCTGAACTGGGCCGATTTTTCTCCGATTAGCTCCATCTTACGATCTTGCTTCAGTTTGTCATCGGCATTGTAGCACGTGTGCAGCCCTGGACATAAAGGCCATGAGGACTTGACGTCATCCCCGCCTTCCTCCGGTTTAACACCGGCAGTCTCGTTAGAGTGCCCGACTTTACTCGCTGGCAACTAACGATAGGGGTTTCGCTCGTTATGGGACTTAACCCGACACTTCACAGCACGAGCTGACGACAGCCATGCAGCACCTGTGATCGTTCCGGATTGGATACCGGTCCTTTACGTTTCCGTATTGTACTTCGACCATGTCAAGTCCAGGATAAGGTTCTTCGCGTTGCTTCGAATTGAGCCACATGCTCCACCGCTTGTGTGAGCCCCCGTCAATTCCTTTGAGTTTTAGCCTTGCGACCGTACTTCCCAGGTGGCAGACTTAACAATTTCGCTCCGACCGCAACGGGGTGTAACCCGCTGCAATCTAGTCTGCATCGTTTAGGGCGTGGACTACCGGGGTATCTAATCCCGTTCGCTCCCCACGCTTTCGTGCCTCAGTGTCAGAACCAGCCCAGTTACCCGTCTTCACCACCGGCGTTCCTGACGATATCTACGCATTTCACCGCTCCACCGTCAGTTCCGGTAACCTCTACTGGCCTCAAGTCCGCCAGTATCAGAAGCAGTTCCCGGGTTGAGCCCGGGGATTTCACAACTGACTTAACGGACCACCTACGCACCCTTTAAACCCAGTGATTCTCAGTAACGCTTGGGACCTCTGTATTACCGCGGCTGCTGGCACAGAGTTAGCCGTCCCTTTCTTTGGGTCAGATCAACTTCCGCTTGTATTAGAAGCGGTTACTTTCATAACCCTAACAGAAGTTTACATTCCGAAGAACTTCGTCCTTCACGCGGCGTCGCTCCCTCAGGCTTTCGCCCATTGGGGAAGATTCGTTGCTGCAGCCCCCCGTAGGAGTCTGGCCAGTGTCTCAGTGCCAATGTGGCTGGTCGTCCTCTCAGACCAGCTACCCGTCATCGCCTTGGTGTGCCGTTACCACACCAACTAGCTGATAGGAGATAGCCCGCTCTAAAACCGATAAGCCTTGCGGTCCTCATCTTTGGTCGCGGAAAAATGCTTTTCTACGACTTTATGGGGAATTACCCAATCTTTCGACTGGCTATGCCCCAGTTAAAGGTACGTTAGCTATCCATTACTCACCCTTGCGCCACTGGGCTTTACAGCCCCGTGCGACTTGCATGCCTTAGCCACGCCGCCAGCGTTCACTGTGAGCCAGGATCAAACTCTTCAATTATTTGTCGTGTCCGGTGTACTCGACCCTTGCGGGTCTTTCTGCCGGTTCGTTTCAAAAGTGAAGAATCTGCCTTATGGCAAATGCTTAACAGCCTGAACGTAAGTTCTTGCTGCCCCTCGACTTCAGAGACCGTGGCTAAACGTTCGTCCATCGAGAGTAACTCAAAAGCATCAAAGTGATTGCTCTAAAAATACTCTTGGGTAAGAGTAGAATAAGTTATCACGCACACGAAAGATGCTTTTGATAAGCGAGCGTGTAGCTCGCGGATCTTTGCAAGCCGATGGGCATCAGTTAGAGAAGCACGCAAAAGCGTGAACTCCGACTGCGTGTAGCCAATCAGCTTGCCACATCCTCGTGGCGTCCAAACCATGTTCACTTGTCAAAGAACACTAAAATTCGCGATTTCTCGCGTTTTTTATCGTTTTTGTCTAATTTAGTCCAATTTTGTCTCAACTGGTCTAAATTAGTCTCAATTTGTCCCTGCCCGTTCTCAGGTGGGAAGGGAAGATTCTATCACGCTTTGCGTTTTCGTCAAGCCCATTTCTCGGCAATTTTCGCCGAAGAGGGCTGACAAGACAGACAGAATCCGGTCGCCAAAGCTCGTCATTTTTTGGGGGCTCGGGCAACTGGTCAATACCTATGCGAATCGCAATGGATTTGACCTTCTTCAATTGAGAGTCCAACATTCTAGCAGAAGGTCGGCCATGATGCAAGTCATCTTACTCGTAAAATTCGTTCAATTCGTAAAATTCTCAGGAAGTTCGAGCGCTCACCTATCGGCCCCCCCCTTCCTCGCGGCTAAACTTTTCATTCGCCACCCCGCAAAGCGGGGTCGCTACTGGTTATTCGGCGGGGTTATTGGTTGAAACGGCTGAAGAATTGGGTGACGCGGTCGAGGATGGAATCGGATTCGTCGGGGGTTTGGGCGGAGGCGGAAGAGGAGGTGTTGCTGTATTTTTTGAGGAAGTCGTCACGCTGCGATTGGTTCTGGACGACGGCTTGGGAAAAACGGTGGGCGAGGGCGGGATCGGTTGCGAGAAGGGTGTGAAGTTGATTGTGGGTGATTTCGAGGGCGCGGATGTCGGTTTTGGCGCGGATGGTGCGGGTGCGAGGTAGGCCGGTGAAGGCGGCGGTTTGGCCGAAGAGGTAGGGTGCGGAGGCTTCGCCGGCGTCGAGGCTGCGAGGAGGGGTGTCGGGGGTTTCGATGGAGATGGCGATGGTGCCGGAGAGGAGGAGGAAGAGGGAATGGCCGGGGTCGTTTTGGCGGTAGAACCATTGGCCGGCGGTGAGGGAGAAGTCGCGGGTTTCGGAGGCGAGCTTTTCGAGGGATTCGGCGGGGAGAGTGGTGAAGAGGTCGCAGGATTTGAGGGCGGTCAGGCGTGTGGCTTGGGAGGCTTGGAGGGCGGCGTTGCGATTTTTTTCGACGTCTGGCATGAGGACGGCGCGGGCGGAGAAGGGGATGTTGAGGCCGGCTTGGTTGAGGCGGTACCAGAGATTGATGCGAACGGCATCCTCGACGGCGGCTCGGCGATTGGGAAGATCGACCCAGAAGCTGAGGCGGTATTGGATGGAGGTATCGGCAAATGAGGCAAGGCCGGCGGAGGGGGGAGGATTCGTCAGGACGCCATCGCAATCACGGGCGGACTGAATGAGCGTCTGCTTGACGGTGTTGGGGTCCAGATTGTAGTCGAGGTTGAGGGTCACGGAGGTGGAGGTTGCGGTCGAAGGGGCGTGGTAGTTGATGATGCGATCACGGGCGATTTGAGAGTTGGGGATGTAGATATAATTGTTGCTGCCGGTGACGAGGGTGACGGCGCGCCAGGTCATTTCGACGACGCGTCCTTCGACGGTGGGATCGCTGCCGAGTTGGATCCAATCGCCTGCTTTGAAGGGGGTGGAGGCTTGCAGGACCATACCGGCGAAGAAGTTACCGAGGGTTTCCTGGAGGGCGAGGCCGAGGATGATGGAGATGGCTGCGGAGCCAGCGACGAAGGAGCCGAGTTCGATGCCGAAGGCCCAGGAACAGTAGCCTGCGATGACGAAGATGGAGAGGATGGCAACGATGACTTGGTGGACGAAGCGTGATGGAGGGCGGCCTAAGATGTGGGTGAGCAGGGCGAGGATGATCAGGCGATCGATGTAACGGACGACGACGAAGAGCATGATGGCGACGAAGGTACGGTGAAAAGTGGCGGAGAGAATGTCGGTGGGGTCTTTCATCAGGCCAAAGCGTACGACCCAGAGTGCGACGTAGAAGGCGATGGTGAAGATGCCGGCGTAGGTGGCTCTTCGGAGGCGGTGGCGTTGGAGGAGGTTTTTGAATTTTCGGATGACGAACAGGCCCAGGAGGAGGATGAGGAGGAAGGCGAGGATGGATCTGGCGCCGTTTTGCCAGTTGTGGAAAATGAGCCATTTTTCGGAGGGGGCGTGGTAGCCGGGGACGGTGGTGGTTTCTTTTAATGGGGTGTCTTGCGTGGATGCGTGGGATTCGTCAAACGGAAGAATTTGGGCGAGAGGGAAAGAAAATTGCATGGGAACTCCGGAATGGGAAATCGAATGGTAAGGTAATTATCGTTGAGCAGATAAAGCAAATCCACTGCCGGCGAAATATACATCGGATTCACGCCAAGCTCGCTCGACGGTGTAAACGCCGCTGGCTTCTGACTTCTGGATTCTTCTTAGACCTTCGCGATGAGGAGGCTGGTGTTATGGCCGCCGAAGCCGAAGGAGTTGGACATGGCGTATTGGATCGTAGCGTGGCGAGCGACGTTGGGAACGTAATCGAGATCGCAGTGCGGATCCGGTTCGTCGTGATTGATGGTGGGCGGCAGATGGCCGCGGGTCAGTGCTAAGGCGGTAATGACCAATTCGATGCCGCCGGAGGCGCCCAGGGAATGGCCGAGGGCGGACTTGGTGGAGGAGATAGCGACTTTTTTAGCGGCGGGGCCGAAGACTTCCTTGACGGCCTTGGTTTCGGCGAGGTCGCCGAGCTCGGTGGACGTGCCGTGGGCGTTGATATAGCCGATCTGCTCGGGATTGATTTTAGCTTCCTGGAGCGCTTTTCGCATGGCCATCGCGGCACCGGCGCCGTTCTCATCGGGGGCGGTGATGTGGCTGGCGTCGCCGGTGGCGCCGATGCCGACGAGCTCGGCGTAGATGCGTGCGCCGCGAGCCTTGGCGTGTTCGTATTCTTCGAGCACCACAATGCCGGCGCCTTCGGACATCACGAAGCCGTTGCGGTTTTTTTCGAACGGCCGCGAGGCTCGGGTGGGTTCTTCGTTGCGTGTGGAAAGAGCTCGCATTGCGCAGAAGGAGGCAAGTCCGAGCTTGGTGAGTGCAGCTTCGGAACCGCCGGCAAGCATGACGTCGGCATCGTCGTACTGGATGCTTCGATAAGCGTCGATAACAGCATTGCCGGCAGTGGCACAGGCGGTGGTGGTAGCGGAGATCGGCCCTTTAAGCCCCCACTGGATGGAAAGGTTCCCCGCGGCAGCGTTGACCATCAGTTTCGGCACAGTAAAAGGAGAAACGCGTCTGACGCCCTTGGCGATCAACACGTCGTATTCTTCTTCCATGGTCGAGATGCCGCCGATGCCGGAGCCGACGGTGACACCGCAGCGATGACAGTTTTCCTTCGCAAAATCGATCGCGGCATCTTTGACGGCGTGAATGCCGGCGCAAAGCGCAAAAACCGAAAACCGATCCATCCGCTTGGCCGTCTTGAAGTCGACGCATTGCCCGGGGTTGAATTCGGCAGCGGTGATCTGCCCACCGATACGGACGGGATAATTTTCAATGCCGGCGATGCCGCTGAGCGTTTTGATGCCGGAGCGGCCTTCGATGAGACTGCTCCAGAAAGACTCCAGCTCTTCACCCAAGGGAGTGACAGCGCCCAAACCGGTGATGACAACGCGACGTTTCGCCATAATTGATGATAAAAATAGCCGGAGATTGAGAAGCCGGATGCCAGAAGAAGGGGAAGGAAGGAGGAAGGAGAATCCTCTGGCTGCCGAAACTGCTCAATCTGGCGGCCTTTTTACTCCTGGGTCTTCTGCTTGGCGGCCACCGACTTGATGTAGTCGATGGCCTGCCCGACAGTCTGAATCTTCTCAGCCTCTTCGTCGGGGATGGACATCTCGAATTCGTCTTCGAACTCCATCACCAGCTCGACAGTGTCCAAACTGTCGGCGTTGAGGTCGTTGATGAAGGAAGTGTCGCGGGTGATTTCGGCCTTATCGACCCCCATCTGCTCCGCCACAATGTCAATGACCTTTTGTTCGATCTCGTCGATTTCAGCCACGATGGGGCCTCCTGACCTAATAAAAACTCAAGACGCGTGGGGAACAGGCCGCGAGTTGCGCAGCCGAGACACGTCATACAAGCGAGGTAGATTACTCAAATTGCCAGCTTTTGGCAAACGAGTTTCGCGCTCCAAGTTTCAAGTTTCGTGTCTTCTTGAAACGCGAAACTTGAAACGTGAAAATCGTCGTTTACATCGTCATGCCGCCATCGACCGCGAGGACCTGGCCGGTGATGTAACTGGACTTTTCCGAAGCGAGAAAAGCGACGGCGGCGGCGATGTCGTTGACGTTACCAAAACGGCGGAGCGGAATCAGTTCCAAAACTTTGTCCTTGACCATCTGCGGCAACACGTCGGTCATATCGGTTGTGATGAAGCCGGGGGCGACACAGTTCGCGGTGACCTGTTTGCCGGCCAGTTCACGAGCGATGGACTTGGTCATGCCGATGACGCCGGCCTTGGAGGCGGCGTAGTTGACCTGGCCGGCATTGCCGATGAGACCGGAGACGGAGGAAATATTAATGATGCGGCCCCACTTGGCGCGGATCATGATCCGAGCCGCAGCCCGGCAGGCCACAAAAGCAGACCTCAAATTCGTGTTCATCACGTCGTCGAAGTCCTTGTCATCCATCCGCATGAACAGCCCGTCGCGGGTGATGCCGGCATTGTTGACCAGAATGTCCAGCCGACCGTGCTTCTCAATGGTCTGCTCAATGGAGGCGGTCAGGGCAGCGGAGTCGGCGATGTCGAGAGTGGCGACTTCAATCGAACCGCCCTTCTCGCCAACAGCCTTGGCCAGAGCGTCGAGCTTCTCCTTATTACGAGCGACGGCGACGACATGGCACCCGTCGGCGGCAAGAGCATGAACGATGGCTTCTCCGATCCCTCGGGAACCGCCAGTGACATAAGCAACGCGTTTTTCAGTAGGCATGTGTATCTCAACAAAAATTTGAAGTTTCAGAAATCGGGGCTAATGATAATCGATCGTGGTTCCGATTTCGAATGATCCGGAACGTCGATGACTTTGGCCAGAACAGCGCAGTCAGAAACGCCGCTGAAATCGATCGATTTCCCGCTCAAGAAACGGGAGAAGGTAGTCTGACACACGTGTATCGAGAGCTTCGCCAGTCTGTGTGGCTTTGGCCTGATACAACCGCACAATCCAGCAAACCGTGTGATAGAAACTGATGCAGATGTCGGGTTTGCCGTCGCCGGGTTGGATCGCTTTGAGCCAATCGGAGTCTTGCCGGTTCAATGAGTTGAATAGCCGTTTGTATTCATGTGGCAGCAGTTTAAGTTTTGCTTGCGATGCTGTGGCCCAGCCGAAATACGATTCGTACAAAAGAGCGGTCTTCTGGTAGGGGCTGAACCCCTCCAACAAGACCATCTCGGCGATCTCGGCCGCATCCGAGTGAATCAGGTATGTGCCGACAACGGGTGCGATTTTCCCAAGCACATCGCGATAATTCCGACAGTCGTGGAATAATTTTCCATCGGCGCTTTGCGGTCGATTTTTTTCATCATGCCGGTGAGGGAGCGTCCGGGGCCGAGTTCGACCCAGCGGGTGATGTTTTTGGCGCGAAGGGTTTCGATGCTCTGGTACCAGCGGACGGGAGCGACGATCTGCCGGACAAGGAGTTGCTTGATGGAATCAACCCCTCCTTCTCCTCCGTGCGGCTGGGCGGTGACGTTACTGATCACGGGCAGGCGAGGCATGGAGAAGGGAATGCGAGCGAGCACATCAGCCATCTGATCCGCGGCGGACTGCATGAATGCTGAATGAAACGCACCGGCAACCTCCAGCGGAACGACACGGCACCCCTTCGCTTCGGCCACCTTGGCGGCACGTTCACAGGCACCGATTGCACCGGAAATGACGATCTGCCCGGGCGTGTTGAAGTTCGCGGGCACAAGAATTTCACCCTGAGCGGCTTCGTCGCAAATGGCCTGAGCAGCCGGTTCATCAGAACCAAGCAGCGCGAGCATCGTGGACGGCGCAGCTTCCGCGGCAGCCTGCATCAGCTTGCCACGAGCTTTGACCAATTGCAGCCCATCTTCGAAGCTGAAAGCGCCGGCAAGATGCAGAGCGGTATATTCCCCCAGCGACAAACCCGCCGCATAAGCAGGAGCCGTGATCTTCCCCAATTCGAACAGCGTTTCACAGATGGCGATTGAGGTAACGAAAATAGCGAGCTGTGCTACATCCGTTTTATTCAGACTCTCTTTCGGCCCTTCGAAGCAGAGCGTGGTGAGGGGGAATCTCAAAACTTGGTCGGCCTGATCGAAAATACGCCGCGCCGCACCGAAGGTGTTGTAGAAATCCTTGCCCATGCCGACGTGCTGGGCGCCTTGACCGGGGCATAACAGTGCAAGAGTCATATGTATCCTTAAAAGCCAGAACCGGAGTTCACGCTTTAGCGTGCTATGAGAAGGGGCACACTAAAGCGTGAACTCTGGTCACAGTTTAACCGTCGCGGCGGCCCAGGTGAGTCCGGCGCCGAAGGCGACCATGATGATCCAGTCGCCCGAGCCGCAGCGGCCGGATTTGCGGGCCTCGTCAAACGCGATCGGAACGCTGGCCGCAGAGGTGTTGCCGTACTTATGGATGTTGACGAATACTTTTTCCTTCGGGAATCCCATTTTTTCGGTGGCCGAGTCGATGATTCGCTGATTGACCTGGTGCGGAACGACGAGTTTGACGTCGGCGGTAGTGAGCCCGCAGGACTCCATGGAAAGACGGATGCACTCGGTCATCTGGTGTACAGCAAATTTGTAAACTTCACGCCCATTCATTTTGAGATAGTGCAGACGCTGGGCAATGGTATCGGCGGATGCGGGACGGAGAGATCCGCCGCCGGGGATGCTGATCAACGGCGCCCCACCACCGTTCGCACCGAGAATGAAGGATTGCAGCCCGACCTCAGGATCATCGACGGCAGTCAAGACCGCAGCACCCGCACCATCGCCGAATAGAACGCAAGTATTGCGATCCGTGTAATCAACAACCTTGGAAAGTGTTTCAGCGCCAATGATGAGGACGTTTTTGAACGAGCCGTTCTGGATGAACTGCGACGCGGTGGTCAGCGAGTAGACAAACCCCGAGCAGGCGGCATTGAGGTCGAACGCACCGATGTGCTTTTGGATGCCCAGATTGTGTTGAAGGAGACAGGCGGTGGAAGGGGTTTGCATGTCGGGCGTAAGGGTACCGACGATAAGCAGGTCGATGTCTTGTGCGGAAATGTTGGCATCATCAAGCGCGCGTTTGGCCGCAGCAGTAGCGAGGGTAGCGGTGGTGTCGGCGGGGCTAGCGATGCGTCGTTCGTGCATGCCGGTGCGCTGGACGATCCAATCGTCGGAGGTCTCGACCATTTTTTCGAGGTCGTGGTTAGTGAGGCGGCGGTCCGGCAGTGCCGAGCCGGTACCAGCGATTTTAGCGCCAAAACGTGCGCGGGGAGAGGGAGAGGGCATAGAGCCTCGCTAAGGGATGCGGTCAAAGACCGGAGAGTATGCAGGTAATGGCTGGAATATTCAATGGGAGGAGCGGACAATCCGAGCCGCGACGTGAGGAGCACCGCATGGCAATGCGATAGTTTGGTACCACATTGTCACACGATGCTGCTTGATGCAGGAGAACGGAAGGGCTATTCGTTGAAGAGTTCCTCCGCGTCTTCGGGCAGGTCCAGACCGTAGCGCTTCATCTTCTTGTACAGCGTGGTGCGATTGATGTCGAGTTGTTCGGCGGTGACCTGACGGTTCCAACTGTTGGCTTTCAACGCGGCCAAAATGATCTGCTTCTCGGGACCTTCGATTGCTTGCTTCAAAGGCATCGGCGTCCAAACAAAGTCCGGCATTCCGTGTTCTGACATTGCCTTGACAATGCCGCCATCGGATCGGACGGCGTCGAGGACCTGCTGCGGCAAATCATCGGGCGCGATCAACGGGCGCTTCGTGAGCACAACGGCCCGCTCAATCGCGTTTTCCAACTCACGGACATTGCCCGGCCAAGTATAGCGACGCATCATATCCATCGCGTCCGGAGTGAAGCCATGAACCTTGCGGCCGGTGTCGGCGACATGTTTCTTCAGAAACGCTTCGGCCAGCAGCGGAATATCGCCCAGACGCTGGCGCAACGGCGGCAGAAGAATGTTCACCACGTTAATGCGATAGTAAAGGTCTTGTCGAAAGGCCCCCTGCTCGACAAGCTTGGCGAGGTCCTGGTTGGTGGCCAGCACTACGCGGACATCGACGGAAATGGTCGTATTGGAGCCGACAGGTTCGAATTTTTTTTCCTGAAGGACGCGTAGGAGTTTGACTTGGAAGGCGGGGGAGGCGGCGTTGATTTCGTCGAGGAAAATGGTGCCGCCGTTGGCGGCGAGGAAGCGGCCCTGTTTGTCATAAGTGGCGCCGGTGAAGGAACCTTTGACATGTCCGAAGAGTTCGGATTCCAGGAGCGTTTCGGGAATGGAGCCGCAGGAGACTTCGACGAATGGCTTGGCAGAGCGAGGGGAGCGGTGGTGAATAGCGCGAGCGATGAGGGATTTGCCCGTGCCGGATTCGCCGGTCATCAGGACGGTGGTTTTCGAATCCGCGACGGCTTCGACGAGGTCGAAGATTTTGAGCATTTTGTAATCATGGCCGACGATGTTGTCGAGGCCGTAGCGCAGGCCGAGTTGCTGTTTGAGGAGGTAGTTTTCGGAGAGGAGGGACTGCTGCTTGAGGGCCTTCTGGACGGCGACGCGGATCTCGTCGTCGATGATGGGTTTGGTGAGATATTCGAAGGCGCCCATTTTGACGGCGTCGACGGCGTTCTCGATGGTGCCGTAGCCGGTGATGACCAGAACGACAATGTCCGGATAGTTGTTCTTGATGGTGCGGAGAAGCTCAAGCCCGTTCACCCGCGGCATGTTGACGTCGGTGATTACAACGTTGTAACGATCGACCGCAAGCATGTCGGTGGCCTGGGCGCCGTCAGAAGCGGTCTCGACAGTGTAACCTTCCAGGCGAAGGAATTCGGCAAGAGAGTTGACGATGAGAGCATCGTCATCGACCAGAAGCAGATGGGGGCGCAGAGAATCCTGTGCTTTGAGTTCCGAATCCTGAGTATGAACGCTGTTGGTCATGGTTTTCTGATTGAGTGATTAGGTATTAGCGAGTGGTAGTGTAAGTGTAGCGATGCATCCGGTTTGCCCTCCCCCCCCCACTCCCCTCCCCTCCCCTATGGCGGAGCGGTTTTGGAGGATGAGATTGCCGTTGAGGGAGAGGGCCAGTTCGCGGGAGATCGCCAGCCCCAGACCGTGCCCCCCCCCACCGGCATTCGACTTAGTGGTGAGAAAGGGCGTGAAAAGATTCGGAAGCAGGTCGGGCGGGATGCCGGGGCCGGAATCTTCGATTTGGATAAGGAGACTGGGAGACTGGGAGAGGGGAAGGCTGGGAGAGGGAAGTTCCTTGTCTCCTTGCCTCCCTGTCTCTCCGTTTTCCATACGTATCGCCAGTCGCACAGAGGAACCTTCCGGCGCAGCTTCGATGGCGTTCTTCAGAAGATTCGAAAGTATCTGCGTAACACGAAGATCGTAGCAGGGAGAAAAATTATCCTCCTCCCTGGGAAAAACACTTTCGAGAGTCAAGGCAACTTGTTTTTGCTCAGCCTGAGCAGCGACAGTGCGAGTGGCGCGAGAGACCAGATCGCTCAGGGGAAGGAGCGTGGGAGAAGCTTGGGCGAGAATATCGTTCGTTTGCCGACCGAGGTCCATCAGCTCGCGAAGCACCTCCGCCATACGCTGAAGACCAAATTGAGCGTCCGCAAGGTAGCGCTCGATGTCCGAATCATGCCCAATTTTCGCTTTTCGCTGAGCAAGCGAAACAAACCGAAGCACAGCATCAAGCGGATTGTTTAGCTCATGAGCGACCTTAGCGACAAGATTGGTGGACGCGGAAATAAGAAGAGGAGGGGGGGGGGGAAAATGTTGCGTGCGATCAGTCATGGTGTGGGCACCGTTGCGGAAAGACAACACCTGTGATGGACGTTGCATCTACACAACATCGGCTAAATGGGCGTCGCAGCAAAACAACATTTTGAAAAATGAAAAAAATAAAAAACACTTGCTTTTTCTGAAATTCGTGGCACATTGAAGTTACGGTGTATCGCCGCGCGGCGGTGGTGTGCCGATACTTCTGGGTAAAGGCAGCGTAAGCTTCGTCATGACA
>Ga0123357_10010240_pt1 | contig 11910 bp, 6 predicted proteins | sample TergutEmb28metaG_FD_89873 | JGI IMG/M metagenome (GOLD analysis project Ga0123357, IMG submission 89873) | Embiratermes neotenicus P4 segment gut microbial communities from Petit-Saut dam, French Guiana - Emb289 P4 | ecosystem: Host-associated > Arthropoda: Insects > Digestive system > Gut ...
AAACCCTGTTTGAAAAAAAATTGGTCAACATATAAACCATCTTCAAAAAGCATTATTTTTGAATAATCCATATTTTGATAATATCCGTCAATATCAATTAAATCCCTGATATTTGTATCTTTTCCCTCTAACTTTATGGTTGATTTTAATATAATTTCCTTTTTTTGCGACGCGCAAGAAATTGCAATCAGCAAGAATACTATAATCATCAATTGAGTTTTCATTTATTTCTTCTTTTTCTCTTGCTTTATTTTCTCCATATAATCTTTCCAATCCTGCTCATTCCGCCATATCCATTTTTCTTCTTTTAGCCAACAATCAGAAGAGGGAAGAAAATCGGCGGAATTAAAGAATGAAATGCTACCATTACTTATCCAAGGACTTTTATTGGTTTCTTTATCATATTGCTCGTCTATTTTGAGTAAGCCTTTATAATAAATTGGTTGTATTGTAGTCCTGTCTATGATTTTGTATCGTACTTCACTTGCATACCAAGGAGTAAACCAACTGCCTCTCATATAATAGTGTACAATAATCGTATCGCCTTCAATTTTATAAACTCCCAACCAATCGCCCCAATCAAGTTGGTTGTCTTTTACCCTACCAGCTACGGACTTGGACATATTTGCTTTTATTTCTTCTTCCGAAATATCTATATTGAAACCAAAACTAACAAAAATGCCATCTTCAAAAAACATTATCCCACTTTCAGTACGATATTCCAAATTTGAATAATATCCGTCAATTTCGATTAAATCCCTTATGTTGGTACCATTTCCCTCTAATTTAATGGTTGATTTGGAAATAATCTCCTTTTTTTGTGATACACATTGGAGAGACAATAGGAAACAGAAGGCAGCCAAACAATATTTCATATACGTTTTCATTTGTCCCACAAAGAAAATGGATTGTATGCTCCCGTATAAAAATATCCTCCTGTTCTGAATTCATCATACATCATATAGTATGGCGTACTCATAAATTTATGAACCATATTTTGCGTCAGATTATGGACTATTTCATGGCTAAAACCTATACGGGTTATTTGATTTCCATTGCGGTACCCAACCCAAAAAGGAGCCGAATAAGGACGACCATTCCACCAAGTTTCTCTTTTTCCACTCTTTTTTAGTCCAACAGGCGCGGGTGGTACACAATTTGGGCTATTATCTAATCCTAATCCATTTGTAAGTTCAGGAGCATCTGCACTTGCTGCTCTTCCATCATTTGTATAAAGATAAGTACCCACCGAAAATTTTCCGATTGTCAGTTCTACTGCGCTTGTACGCTGTCGGTCTCCTTTATCCCCCCATAAATCGTTGGATATGCTAAAAGAATTGTGATTGAAATAACCTGTATAAGTACCTACTCTTTGCGGTGCAAATTGTTGCCCCATCACTTCGGCGCTTCCGTAGGTTGTTTGACCATAACCACCTCCCCAACCTGCATAAGTTGCAGCACTATTCCATCCCCAGTAATTATCTCCGGCTCCGATTCCAGCACCAATGCTAAGATCTCCATTGGAATAAATAGCTGACAGACCTATTCCTCCTGTTAAGCCGCTTGCTCCCAATCCAAACATAGGCGATACACCCAATGCAAAATGGTCTCCAATAGGAATATTCATTGGTGGAATAATCTGATTGGCAACTGTATTAATCGCCATGCTTCCTACATAGTTCCAAGTGGCTGATGTTACTCCCTGTCCCGGCGACCAAGCTGCCGTTGATAAACCGGCCGTATTATATCCGACCCATGCCATTGCAGCGCCCATACCGCCTGCTCCTACAGCTTTCCATCCCCAATTGCCGGTTGAAATTCCATAACCGACGTAACCAAAAACAAATCCGGCTGCAGCAGCAATCAAATCATCTATTCCAAACCATTCCCCATCAGGGTCTGTATATTTGAGCGGATTATTTAGGCAATAGCTATACCTGTTATGCGACTGTGTGAAATCCGGCATCTGCACATAAGGATCCATTTCCAAAAACCGTCCGAGCACAGGATCATATATTCGTGCATTTAGATTCAGCAACCCAAACTCATTCAAATGCTCTTCGCCTATATATCCGCGATTGGTTATACTTGTTCCTGAAGCAAGGGTTTGTTTGCCCCAAGCATCATAATAATAACGGGTTTGAATGGCTTTTGCAGCAGTGGTTACAACTCGGATACTGCCTAAATGGTCGGACTGCACATAATAAAAAGAACGCGTCCCGTTGGTTTTGATAGCAACCGCCGATAATCCTTCGGGCGTGTAAATATAATCATATTCTTTGGTACTTCCACCCGAAATTGCTTCTTTTTCGTAATTTCCGGCATAATACATCGTCTTTTTGAGTACGCCGTTCTCATAATAAAGTGATTTATTGCGTTGATTATCAGTGTTGTATTGAAAATCCAATTTCTTTATTATACTACCTTGTTGAGTGAGGGAAGAAACCTTATTATAAGACGTATTGTTAATATCTAATGCCGGAGGATTATAGGAAGATAACTTATTTGTAATACCCGAAACGGCATGGTTGCCATTATCGTATTGGTATGTTCCTACATCAAATTTCGTGTTGATGTTGCCATTTGGACGATAAGCAATGGAATTGGCAGTTCCTCCATTCAATGTTATAGAAGTTAAACGGTTCAGATTATCATAACCATAAACTTCATTCCTGGTATTTGAGACGTCATTACGGGATGTTAAATTACCGGTTGTAGCATTGAAATTATAATTTACTTGATCGATAATCGAAGTTCCGTTTTTGAGCAGTATTTGATTCGGCGAATAATACGCATCGTATCCTGAAACACGTTTCAAACCGTTCCCTGACGTACTTTCCGTGATTTGTCCCATAGCATTGGCGGCGTCGAGTTGCCAGAGCAAAGTATTGTTTTCCGCGTTGCGCATGGAAGTTAACAGGCCATTTCCGTTATACTGGTAACTTGTTCTCATGCCGGAAGGCGATTGCTTTTCCTGTATTTGTCCAAGGGCGTTATAACTGTAGCTTGTCGTGTAATCTGCGTTGTCTATTTTTTCGGTTAGCGATGAGAGTTGTCCCAAAGGCGTATAACCGTAAGAACGTATGATTGCATTGTCTTGTTTGATTGTTTGAATCTGACCGATGCCATTGCCGGAAGGCACGTATTGATAAGTCAGCGTTCTTTCGGGACATAGTTCCTGTGTTATCCGTCCGGCTGCATCATACTGAAACGAGGTGGCTTGACCGCGTGCATTGGTTTGGGATGTCAGTTGACCATAAGCATCATATACATATTTGACGGAATCGGTCATATTGACATCTTTCAATACCCGCTGAAAACCACGGTCATCGTATTTTATATAAGTTGTATCTCCTGATGCGGTTATTGTTTCCGGTTTGCCGAGACTGTTATAAGTATATGCCACTGCATTACCCGCTTCATCTTTCGAGTTTTCTACCAATCCCGACAGGTTTAAGGTGGTAGAACGGGAGGTTCCGTTTGGCGCGGTAACGGTTGTTGTCAGTCCATTGTAGTTGTAGGTAGTTGTGCGTCCAATATTGATTTCCTTATTAATCCGTCCATAAGAATCATACCCATATTCCACGTATTGTGAACCCTTACTTCCATATCCGGGCAGGTAAGAACGATATAATTGTCCTTTATAGTCATATTCTTTTTCGGAAACCACTGTGCCTGAAAATCCGGGTAACTGAGTTTTTGTATCCAGTCCCACTGCATTATACCAAGTAGTTTGTGTGCCGGAAATCTTAGAAGTGACAACAGTTTTATATACACTATTTCCTGATATATCCCAAGTGGTCGAATAGTTTATGTCGTCAGTAGGGGTCGTTTCTTTTAGAGGTTTTTGAAACCCATCATATTGATAAGCAGTTTTCAAACCGGCAATATCCGTATTTTCCAACAGTACGCCGGTTGTAGCATCGTATCGCGCCTTAGAAACATTTCCCAATACATCGATATGAGTTTCTATAAAGCGCCCGGTTGCATCATATAAAGAACTATCCGTAACAATCGGACAATTGGTAGCTGTTGTTGTTACCTTTCGGGTATTACCGAAATTATCATAACTGCTGTAACCGGTTGTTATCGCTTTGGCATTTCCGGAATAATCAATCTTTTTAGTTAATCGAGCTTTCGTATCGTACTCAAATTTTTTGGTTTCTGCGAATGTAGTCCCGATACCTTTTTTGTTAACTACTTGTTGAGTTACTCTGTTTTTAAATGAACTGCTTCCTTTTTTCTCCCACGTATAGCTTGTTTCAGTAATCAAACTGCCTTGAGTCTCGGTTAGCTTATTGGGATTGCCGTCATCCGATGAAGTATAGGCATTTTCGGTTTTTTTTGAAATTCCGGTAAGTTTATCTACAGTAGTTTGGCTGCTTATATAAGGAAATATAACTTTTGATACGGAAGTGGAGTAATAATCGTTAACAATATTTGTTTGAGAAATTGAATCTCCAGATGTTGTTGTAACAGTTTGTTTTACAGGATAAACATTATAATATGTGGAATTATATCCGTACTGGGTAACTACATTTCTATCTTGCGGGTCATTGATTGCCTTGATTTCTTCAAAGCCTAAAAATCCTTTTCCTTGTCTATGTAAACGAGCATTTTTGTAAAAAAAACTATTATCGGAATAAAAACTTCCATTCGCAGTATTTATAGCTGTTACTACATATAGTGGTTGCCTGAATTTTGTAACAGGAAAAGAATAAGAAGTTGCAGTTTCTGTGTAATAACCATCCTCGGTAATCGGTTTATATTGGAAAGAAATCTTTTGATTCATGCCATTAATAATTGTTCTAACGAACAGGTTTTGTTTACTGTTAAATGACTTGATAATAGCAGCATCACTCCATCCGGAAAAGCATAATTCAGGATAACCATCTCCATCAAAATCAGAGAAATGAAGATATTCCCAACTTAGCGACATATTCATATTACTCGACGTAATAAGTTTCGAAGTATAGCTCTCAAATTGAAAAGTTTCTCCGTCAAACAAACCTATTTTTAAGGGAAATCCATATCCGTTATTTTGAGCACAAAATACTATGTCTGTTTTACCATCTTTGTTAAAGTCACAGGCAAACCATTTTCCCGTAACATTCAGATTGGGTAATGTCTTCTTTTTAAATCCGGTTCCGGTGGAAAACAAGATATAATAGTCATTATCATTGCAATTAACAAGAATATCAGTCTTGCCATCTCCATTAAAGTCTCCGATAAGAGGGCTATATTTAACGCTTGATGTATTTTTCAAATCAGTACCCGAACTCAATAAAGAAAACGACGAACCATTTAGTTCGTAAACCCTAAATCCAGAAGCATCCATTACCAACAAGTCGGTTTTGCCATTTCCATTAAAATCTATTAAATTTTGATCGTAAGGAAGTTCATCATAATATCTTGTTCCCCAAGTTATTCCTCCGGTTGCTATTGCCGTACCACTTTGGTTGTAAAGCTTACTTTCCGATTTGGTCAATATTTCATATTTCCCATCTCCGTTAAAATCTCCGCTTAAAGCTTCATCCGAAGCTGAATTAAATCCGCCTGATGCAGAGAAAGAAGTCCCATTAAAAATGAAATAATCATAACGATAATTATTGTTTGCAACCTTGCAAATACGTACTATATCCACAAAACCATCTCCATTTAAATCAGCCGGCAAGAACTTAACAAATCCGGAAATTAAAGGGATGGTACATTGTTTGTAAAAATAGACATCACCATAAAGATTATGTGATAGAAATAAAGTAGCGACATCTGAATTGGTATAGGAATTTTTTTCCGGATAAGCAAGGAAATCTGTTTTCCCATCCTCGTTGAAATCGGCATATAACGGATAAATACCTTCTTTGTTTGGTGAAAAAAAAGATTGATATTCACCTTCATTCTTTGCATTTACCCCATAATAATCTCCCCAATCTACAATTGTAGAATTGTAGCGTATATTGTTTTGTCCGTATTCTTCCACTTCGGTCAATTTGGAATAAAAACCGTCGTAATAATAAATCAATTTATATTCTCTAATTGTCGAATCATAAGCGCTACACTTGATTCTTGTTAAGATTACACTTTGTTCTACCGACTTGCCGGCAATATATGAAGTCGATTTATCGTTGCGGGTTTCGTAGAAAAATTCGACTTTATTATAAGGATTCAGTCCGGCAGTGGAATTTCCGGTATAGTCGATTTGCTTTAAGCGAAATTCGCCAGTTGAAGCATCATTAACATAAGTATAAGTCATATAGTTGCCGTTGGCGTCGGTTGCTTTCTTGAGCAGCCAGGCATAAGCAAAACTGCTATCTTTGGGTTTGATATAAGAATCAGCCGAAGAACCATATTCCAATGTCCAGCCTTCTTTATTTTTTACTTCAAAACCCAAATAGGAATTGAGTGTTTTACAGGTGATATCAAGATATGTTTCTATTTCTGTTTTATAAGTTGAGGAAGCAAGCAGGTTGTTTCCCGATGCACGAATTAGCCGCTGTCCGTCCAACATCAGGTTGTCGGAATTTGTAGAATCCGGAACTGCCGTCGAGCCATCGTGATAGATGGTTTTGCCGACACGTGTAATCGCCGAAATGGCATTCAGACTCCAACCATAACCAACCAATCCGTTTCCAGACTGGCTGTTGTAAACTACCGAAATATTCGGTTGCACGCCTCCGGTTCCGGGCATAACTTCTATGGGTATTTGGTAAATGGCAGCTCCGGTAGGACTTGCAGAAGCTTCTCCTGCTATTGCGCCTACCACATATTTTGTATTGATACTTCTATTCGGATTAGGTATTTTGGATAAGCTTAGATAGGAAGCTGGCGCTAATATATGTTCATCAATACCAAGATACAATGTATTTTTCCCCGTGGAACTAAAAGAAAATCCAGGTAATAGTCGGATATAATCCCTGGCTATATACGTTTTTGAAGTATTCACGGGCGCAGATAATTCATAATTTTTTTGTCCGGAAACATTCAATCCAACAAGCAAAAGAAGAGTGAAAATATATCGTTTCATGTGATCCATTATTTATTGTTTGATGATTTTCCATTTGGAAATATTTGTTCCCAAATTAATGTTAAGAAGATAAACTCCAGGACTGCCGGATATTTTCAGATGAGTACGTTCCGATACTATTTTCTTTGTTGTAAGCAAACGTCCGGACGAATCAAAAAGACGAATGAAATTTCCTTCTTCCAATGTTAGAGATGGAATTTCCACATAGATTTCTCCTCGCGTCGGATTCGGATATACGGTTATTTTTAACCCTGCTAATTCTGTGGATATGATTTCCGTCGAGGTTTCATTCTTTTCCTCGTGCTTTGGAGCGCTGCTTTTAAGTGTTACTACATATCGAGATTCCATATTCCCATCGTTATCGTAAGAAAAAGCGATGTTTTGTCCTGAAATGCTAATTGATATTGTAAATAACAATGCAAATATGAATTTATGTTTTCGCATAATAAAAGATTTTAAATTATTTGTAAATATTTTGTAAAATTAGGTATAATCATTATAAAATGCAAATATTACACAAAATAATATTTCGCGGCTTAATTATTTTTACTACTTTTGCATCACTATAAAAATTAACAAAAATACATTATAACAACATGAAAAAATTAGCTCTATTTTGTTTAGTCCTTATGGGTATTTACGGTTGTAGCAGTGTGCCTATTACCGGTCGCTCCCAACTGAATTTAGTTTCTGACGACCAAGTATTATCGTTGAGTTTACAACAATACAACGATTTCATTAAAACGGCAAAGAAATCAACCGATAAAACGACAACCGCATTAGTGACCAAAGTTGGCGGTAAAATTGCCGATGCCGTAGCTGCGTACTACAAATATGTCGGAATGGAATCCGCTCTATCCGGTTATTCATGGGAATTTAATTTGATAGACGACCCGCAAGTGAATGCCTTTTGTATGCCGGGCGGCAAAATTGTGGTTTACACGGGTATTTTACCATACACCAAAGATGAAAACGGTTTGGCGGTTGTGTTAGGACACGAAGTGGCGCATGCGGTTGCCAAACATGCAAATGAAAGAATGTCGCAGCAAATGGTCGCACAATATGGCGCTGCAGGTATGAGCGCTTTATTGAGTAAATCATCGTCCGCCGTTCAGACGGTCGGGCAGTCGGTGTTCGGGCTGGGCGCTCAATATGGAGTTTTACTGCCTTACAGTCGTAAACAGGAATCGGAAGCCGACCATTTAGGTCTCATTTTCATGGCGATTGCCGGATATTCGCCGGATGTTGCCGTCCCTTTTTGGCAAAGGATGTCGCAGCAAGGAAGCTCAGTTCCCGAATTTATGAGCGATCACCCTGCGGATAAAACCCGTATTGCCGACATTCAACAAAATTTACCGGAAGCAATGCAATATTACAATTCCATTTGGGGAAGCGATAAAAACGCGACAACGCCATCGAATAACTCCAGCACGAACAGTAATTGGCATTTTTGATCAGAGCGTGATTCCCATTTTCTTCATCAGAAAACAGGCATTCATATTTTGAGCAATTCCTTCTTTTATTTGGTAGGAAAAAGTAAGCTTATCGTCCAAAATGTCGGCATCGAAGTGATAGTTCTTGACATGATCCGGAAATTCCGCTTCGAGGTTTCCCAACAGCAAATCGTGAGTAGCAATAATTCCACAGGATTGCAAGCGAATGAATTGCTGAATCAAGGCAAGTGAACCTTTTTGTTTATCGATGGAGTTGGTGCCTTTCAAAATTTCATCCAAAATAATGAAAAGTTTTTCTCCTCCTTCCAACCGGTCGATAATCTTTTTTAATCGCTTCAGTTCGGCATAGAAATACGATTCATTGTCGTTAAGCGAATCGGAAGTCCGCAGGCTGGTAAACAACGCTGCCGGACTTAAGCGTAAAGCGCCGGCGCAAACCGGAACGCCCAAACATGCCAAAATAAAGTTGACTCCGATGGTACGAAGATACGTACTTTTCCCCGACATGTTCGCTCCTGTAATAATCAAAAAACAGGATTGATTTACCATATCTATATCGTTCCGAATGCACATTTCCCGTTTCATCAACGGATGTCCCAAATTTTTTCCTTTCAAGGTAAAATAATCGGCAGTAAGTTCCGGAAAAACATAGTCGGAATGAGTAAAAGCAAACGTAGCCAACGAGATAAACGCATCAAATTCACCTAAGGTTTTTATCCATCCAATCGCTTCATTGCCATATCTTTCTTTCCAACAGTCGATTTGTATTGTTTTATAAATATCCCATAAAAACAGCGGATTAAACAATAAAAACACCATCAGGTTCGACCGCTGTTCCAGTTCGCCTGCTAATCGGGCTAACCGGCTGATGATTGCCGAAACAGGTTTTTCATCTTTCCTGTAATACGATTGAAGTTTCGACAATATTTCCGATTCAAATTTTTCCTGTTCAACCGATTGAATCAATTGTGAATAAGAAGTAAATACGGCTACTTTACTCCCAATCTGCGTATGTAATCGATTAATCTTTTTTGTTTGACTTTCACTGATAATTAAAGCAAAAATATATATAATGCCAATTTGCAGAGGCGAAATTATGCCGACGACAATTAATAATAAAGCAATCATCCAAAGTAGAGGAAAAGCGAAACACAATGTTTTCCATATCTTTTTATACTTTAAGATAGCCGGTTGCGTGATAAATTCTTCTATTTTTTGTCGGTTGGAATCACTTTCCCGGTTCACTCGACCGGTTATTTGAAAATGATGCATAAAGTCCGGCTTATTGCTTAGCTCTTTAACCGCTTGTTGCCGGTTGATAATCAACTCCGGCGAAAGCGCCGGCTTTTCAAATTGTTCGGCTAAAATTTGTTTTCCATCAGCCGTTACCGTTCGATTGATGGATTGAAACAAAGAATGATTTCCGAAAATATCCAAATCAAGTCCAAATGGATGAAGCGTTTGAATCCGCTCCGAAGCGCCGTCGAAAGCCTCAAAATGATAATCCAAAGCGTCCAATTCGTTTTTATCACAAGCAACAGAAGTTTCCAGATACTGTTTCCTTTTTTGCAAACGGTTCCATAGTTGTAAAGCCAGCAGGAAAAGGAATATTCCGGCAAAAATAATTCCTCCAACAATAAATATTCCTTGTGTACGAAGGAAATAAGCAAGAACGGTTGTTGCGACTACAACCAATAACCGGATGGTTCCTAAGAAATAAATATTCCGTTGAACTTTTTCTACGGACTTTTGCGTAATTTGTAATCTTGAAAGGAAATATTGCTTTATTTTTTCCTGCATATATTAGAAATTCATTGGAATACCCTCACATAATCAATAATGAATTGTTGAGGAAGCGATTTTAGATCAACTCCTTGCGATCCTCCCCATGCTCCTCCGAAAGCAAAATTCAATATCAGGTAGAAAGGTTGATCCAAGGGCCATGCTTCCCATCCGGGTTCATCATTGTTTACGGTAAATACTTTGTTTTCATCGAAATACCAATCAATTCGATCTTCAAACCATTCAACAGCATAAATATGAAATTTCTCGTTAAAATCGGAACAGTCGATCGAAGTGCCTCTGCCTGTATCCTTTGTGTGATTGTATTTTTCCGTGTGCAGATTGAAGAAGAGTTTTCCCGGTTGATAACCAACCTGTTCCATTATATCGATTTCTCCGCTTTTGGGCCATTCGCCATAAGTTGGTTTTGTCGGCATCATCCAAATTGCAGGCCAAGTTCCGAGGCAAGAAGGAAGTTTTGCCCTGACTTCGATGCGTCCATATTTCCAATCTCCTTTGTTTTTGGTAATAAGACTTGCTGAAGTCACCGGACGTACATCTCCATCAATCATCGCCGAATCATTCAAGGCTCGAATAACGAGCGTTCCGTTTTCCACACTCGCATTTTCAATCCTTTTAACTGTATAATACTGCATTTCTCCATTACGGACATATCCCTTTTCATAATCCCATTTCGATTCGCCGGGGAGACCGCTACCTTTAAATTCATCCGACCAAACAAGTTTGGTGTACTTTCCGGAACCGCCGGGAAATGGTTGTACAATCTCTTTTTTGCTTTCGCAAGATAGCAATACTGTGCAAAGTACTAAAATAAAAGTTGTTTTCATAAAAATGTATTTAATGATTATTACGTACCAAAGGTAAATAATTCAACAATAAATACAAAATATATTCCATAAAATTTGCACAGTTCAAATAAACTCAATATCTTTGTGATATTATTTTAATATCAAATTAATTTACAAACATCATGAAGACAAAAGAAGAAATTTTCACCGGAGTAAAACTTTCCGGTATTGCAATGTTACTTTTCAATATCCTGTTTTTATTCGTTATTATCGGCGCTTTCGTATGGTTGGTCAATGTATCTTTACCGACCGGATTAACAGTCTTTTGCTCAATTCTGTTAGCATTATTTTTCATTAAAAACTGTATTTTCTGGGCAGGATTCATGCAAATTGAACCGAACGAGGCTCGTGTAATGGTTTTTTTCGGAAAATATGAAGGAACAATCAAAGACAATGGTTTCTTTTGGGTTAATCCGTTCTACGCAAAGAAACAATTAACTCTACGCGCCCGGAATCTGGACGCTCAGCCGATAAAGGTGAACGATAAAAAAGGAAATCCGGTAATGATCGGACAAGTATTGGTCTGGCGGGTTGTAGATACCTACAAAGCATCTTTCGACATCGACAATACCTCGAAAGCAAGCATTGTGACGCAAGGAGTAAGGGTCGACAATCTTCAGGAAAAAATGAAATCGTACGAAGATTTCGTTAAAGTACAAAGCGATGCAGCTCTGCGCTATGTGGCCGGAATGTTTGCTTACGATCATTCGGATGAGGAAGACGAAAAACTGACGTTGCGTTCCGGAGGTGAGGAAATCAATGCAATTTTAGAAAAGCAATT
>Ga0123357_10010242_pt1 | contig 11910 bp, 17 predicted proteins | sample TergutEmb28metaG_FD_89873 | JGI IMG/M metagenome (GOLD analysis project Ga0123357, IMG submission 89873) | Embiratermes neotenicus P4 segment gut microbial communities from Petit-Saut dam, French Guiana - Emb289 P4 | ecosystem: Host-associated > Arthropoda: Insects > Digestive system > Gut ...
CTGGAGACGCTCCAGAATCGTTGCTCAGTCAGATCGGCCCTGGGTAGACAGACACTGACGAAAAAGGGGTCAAGTGCCTGCACAATGGCATCATGATCAGGATGCATTGCCAACTTTGCTGGTGTACCACGATTGGCGAGTCTCTTGCGGGCGATGTCAACTCGATCGCGAGGGATGCTGGGATCATTGTCCATAGTCAACCAGGAGGCCTGCTCGACGTCACTGACGAGCTCACTCAAGGCCTCCGACCGGAGAGGCATGGCGACAAGGTCAATGTTTCGAAGCTTGACTCCTGCCGCAACCCGCTGCGCCACAGTGTCCTGTTCTACCTGATCAAGATCCTCAACAGGCGTGGGCGAGTACCTGACGGCAACAATTTGGGCCGGCCACCGACGGCGATGGCACGCAACCCGTGCGCACACGTCCCTGCGGCTTTGTCCGACATACTCATCGCCATCAGCGAACTCACACACATAGATTCCACATCGGGAAATCCCGCTGGGCAGGAGGGCTGCAAATGACGTGTCAGCCGAAAGCTGAAATCTGTCGAAATGTCGTTTCGCCATGCCTTCAACCGTACTCATTCACGCAGAAAGTGGACGGCCTTCTCAAAAGGGAACCGCAGTAGGTGGCACCTTCGGCGAAAAGCCGCTCTGTGTCGAGCCCGAAAGATCCGTCGGGGCGTTTCGTCATCAGCGCGTTGGTAATTGGGACATTGACGTAGCAGTCAGATACCACGGTGCGCCGGTAATGGACCACGACAGACAATGTGCTCATGCATAAAGGCTAATCCAGCAACTGCCGCTAGGACTGCCACTCCCCCGGTTTCAGTGACCGCGCCGTCAAGCCCCCGACACGGGCAGCACTAGCATTAGTGGTAGTCATACCAACATAGCTGGAGGATTCACCATGGCAAAGAAAGAAGAGCGGTTTCAGGTTGTGCACGAAGACAAAAGCCTCGAGTCTGCCAACCGTGTGCTCAGAGACAGGGAAACTGGTGTGCTCTACCTGTTCAGAATTGAAGGCTACGGCGGCGGCTTGACCGTCCTCGTCGACCGTGACGGCAAACCGCTGGTGCAAACCTACGACAAGAGTTGAGAGGGCTCAGGTTGGTGGCCGTGGTGGGCGGTGGGTCGCACCAACCCGACCTTGATCTGACGGCTCCAAAGATGTTGCGCACTCAGTAGGCTGGGACGGGACCGTTAGGAAAGGACGCGAATATGGCTGTGTGGACTGGCGATGAGCCGGAGTTCCGTCTCATCCAAAATCTGTCCGTGTCCTTGTTCTTTCGGCCCGGGATTCTGAACGAGACGGTCAGTGATCTGGCCAGCCGGGGTTACTACATTGTTGAGTTGGACTGTGCCGTGACTGAAGACACGTTCCATGGTCAGGTTGCTGATTTGCTGGATTTCCCGTCGTATTACGGGCAGAATATGGCCGCCCTCAATGACTGCCTCCGCGACGTCGCGGCCCGTGAATACGGCGTTCCGACGTCGGCGACGGGTCTGGTTGTCGTTTTGTGGCATGTTGACGAGTCCAGCTTCGCGGACCACGTGTTGAACATCTTCTGGTTCCAGTCACTGTGTGCCGCGTTGCGTGGAAACCGAATGATGATTCTTGCGCAAACCGGAGATCCGCACTATGACTCGACACACAGTATGCGCACTGCCGACAAGCGCGAGGCCCTCGTGTGGTGGAATGGTCGCGAGTCGTCGTGGTCGTCACGACCGTGAACTGAGCTAGGTGGGCCGACGCTCAAATCCTCGAACGCAGGTAGGCGAATGCGTGGTCGAGGTCGGCGATGAGATCGTCCACGTCCTCAATGCCGACTGACAGGCGGACCAGCCCGTCGGCAATACCTAGCGCGGCGCGTTCCTCAGCGGTGCACTCGACATGGCTGGTGGTGCGTGCCGGGCCGTATGTGGTCTCGACCGCCCCCAGATTGGCTGCGCGGTTCGCAAACCCGAGCTGCGGCAGCATGAGCCGTACTGCGTCCATTCCGCCCTTGAGCGCGAAACTCAGCACCCCGCCGTAGCCGCGCATCTGCCTGGCAGCGACGTCATGGTGCCGATGTGTGGCCAGACCGGGATAGTTCACCTGGTCCACCAAGTCGCAACCCTGCAGGTATTCAGCCATTTTCATCGCGCTCGTTTGTTGACGGGTTACCCGCAATTCGAGCGTCTTCATGCCGCGCAGCAGCAGGTATGCGTCCCATGGCTGAAGGGTCGCGCCGGTGATCTCGCGGTAATGGTAAACCTGCTTGACCAGCTCGTGACTGCCGCAGACGACGCCACCGAGCGCGTCTGCGTGCCCGCCGAGGAACTTTGTTGCGCTGTGCAAAACCAGATCGGCGCCGAGCATCAGTGGCGTCTGATTGATGGGTGTCGCCAGCGTGTTGTCGACGACAACCATGGCCCCCACCGCTTTGCTGGCCTTCGCAAGTCGCTCGATATCAAGGATCTTGACGGTCGGATTCGTCGGCGACTCAAGATAAAGCAGTTTGCAGCCCTTCGCGATCTCTGCCTCAATCTCGTCGTAATCTTCGGTGTCGCACAGCACGCACTCCACGTCTACGTTCGGCAGGAACTCGGTGAACATCTTGTTCGTGCCACCGTATGAATCCTTGATCGAGACCACTCTGTCGCCCGGGCGAAGGAATGTGTAGAGAATATTGCTGATGGCAGCCATCCCGGTGGCGAAACTCGTGGCCGCCTCCGCGCCCTCGAGTTCTGCACATTTTTGCTCGAACGCCTCGACCGTGGGGTTGGTGTTGCGTCCATAAATATGGCCGGGTCGCTTCTCAAGGGCCACGTCATACCACTCGTCGACGTCATCGTACGTGTAGGCACAACTGACGACAACCGGCACCTGAGACGCGTTGAACACCCGGTGGTTCTTCTCCCCCGCCCATACAGCCTTCGTGCCGATTTGGGCCTCTATCTTGTCCTCATGCATTGAGCACCGCCTTTCTAGAGTTTTCTCAATCGTACGCCTAGGCGAACTAGGCCCCGATAGGATGGGCTCACGCGGCAACAACGCGCGATGGTGACAATATGCCGATGGCCTGGACGGTTCCGGGCGTATTGTTGGACTTGCTCAGAGGAGGACGTCATGGGAATCAACAAGCTCATCACTCAAAAGGTGCTGCTGCCGCTTGCCGAGTCGCCGGAGACACGACCGTTGGTGCCGATGGTCATGGCGGCTCACAGCAAGGCAACAAAGCAAACGGCGATCGCGCTGGTGCTCTGGTGGGTTGTGGCTGTGCCTTGCATTGCGGCCTTGGCCTTTTGGCTGCCGTCGCATGCCGATCCGACCTGGGCCGACGACTCCGGGTATTTGCTCTTCGGGTTCATTTCAATTGGGTCATGGCTGCCACTGCTGGCCGGTATCGTTTTGATGATCGTAGCGTCGGTGCAAGTGCGATCCTGGTTGGTGCGTTGGCAGGTCACCAAGTGCTTGGACGGCAACTCCACACACTGTGCCCCAGAGAACATCGCGCCGATCCGGGCCGCCGTCGCTATCGGAAAACCCGAAGTCGCTTTCAGGGTGTCGGGCATCGTACTGCTGGCCTTGTTGATTGGTGGCGGCCTGCTCTGGGCGGCGGCGTTCTATCTGGCGGTGCAATCCGTCGTGGGTATGGCCGCCTCGTCGCCGAAGTTTCTATAGGCTCTTCGCCCTTGCTGCTTCAACAAGTCCGTGCCGTCGCCGGCCTGATCAGATCGTTTTCGCGGATTCAGACGCTGCTCTTGATCTACCTGCACATGGTCTTTTTTTCGCTCTGCCTGCGACCGGTCGTCGTCCCGTCGGCTGTTGGGATTGTCGCATCCCTGGTCTGTATGGCCAGTTGCTACATCAACGCGACAGCCGTCAACGACCTGACGGATGAGGCCACCGATGCCATCAACCTTGCAAACGACGAGTCACGTCCGCTGATCGCCGGCTCCGGCAGCCGTCGTCAGGTGCAGGTGACGGCCGGGGTGGCCGCCGCCGTCTGCCTGGCCACAGCGCTGATCGTCGCGCCCTGGGTGACGCTGGTGGCCGTCGTGATGTTGGGGCTCAACATCGTCTATTCGGTACCGCCAATGCGGGTATCGGGGCGCGGCGCACTTGCCCAAGCCTTACTGCCGCTGGAGTACTGCGCCTTTCCCGCACTGGTGGTGGCCGGGCTGTTTGGACGCATGAGCATTGAGTTTGTCCTTGTCATCGTGATGATGTGGCTGATCTTCACCGGCCGGCTGTTCCTGAAAGACATCCGGGACGAGGCCGGCGACCGCGCAACCGGAAAGCGAACTTTCACCGTCCGTCACGGCGCCCATCAGGCGATCATTCAAAGCGCTGTCTGGACGGCCACGGGAACGCTGGCACTCAGTGTCGTGATGTTCGTGTCTTACGACGCCAACCCTTGGTTCGTGTTTGGGTTTTGCGCCTTGTCGGTGTCAGGCCAGTTGTGGGCGTTGCACCAGTGTGACCGAGCGGCCGTGCTTCCCGTCAAGCTGCTTTACACCGGCGTCTATGGACGCTGGATCAGCCTGAAAGTCTTCTTTTACGTCGTCGTGATGGCCCTGGCGATGAGCCACGTCACCCTCCTCACGGAGTTGTTGATACTGGGTGTCACTGTCGTCATGGTCATCAGCAACATCGCCATGCTGTACCAGAACATCGATGCAAAACGACTGGCGACGAGAGGTCCTGCGACTGTGGCGCCTGCGGGCTGAAACATCGGTCGGCAGGACTATTAGCCCAGCGCTGTGTTGATGCCCGCCTCGAAACGGGTCAGGTTTTCGTCCAAAGACGCGTCGGCCACCACGATCGCATGGGCGAAAGCTCGTCCGGCCTCGACTTCCGCGGCCAGTTTCTGCTCGTCCACCCGATCATCATCGCCCCGCTGGCGAAGGCGCCGTTCCAGCACGTCGAAGGGCGCTTCGACCTGGACAACTCGCGCATATGGGAACAGCGGAACCAACTGATCGAGAACGAACACCCGCAGCAACAGCAGCGGCCTCGCCGTGCTGGTGAACTGTGGCAAGCCGTAGCGCTGGCCGAAGACGTCGACGGTGCCCAGGAAATGCCCAGAATCGAAAGTTTCGTCGTCAACGAAAACATGCCCGACGGTCTCACGCGCACGGCGTGGACGCGTGGTCCAGGTGGGCACCAACTCCAAGTCCGTCCGCCGCTTGAGCAGAGCCTGTACCAGCGTCGTCTTTCCCGACCCACTGGGCCCGATAACAACCAGCGGCGCCGGAGCTCCTCGGTCAGCCATACCCGGCAGCTTAGCCCAATTCCGTCAATCACGGGCGGGCCCTCGCTGTCACGAGGGATAATTGTCTACGAGCAAAGGAGGCTTGACATGCCAGTATCGACAGAGGTGTCTTGGCAGTTGGACGGTATCGAGATGTACGGGACGGTGGTCCGTCCCGACGGTCCGGGTCCGTTCCCTGGTGTCGTGCTGGTGGCCGGGTCTGGGCCCACGGACCGGGACTGGTGCTCGCCGTTGCTTCCCGGCGAGAACGGTGCAGGCAAGCTTTTCGCCGAGGCGTTCGCTGACGCCGGGTTCGCTTCGATGCGATACGACAAGCGCGCATCCGGCCCGCACGTCATGGAAAACCTGCCAACGCTCGCCGGGACCTTCAGTATGGCGTCCCACCTGGCGGAGCTGGTTGCCGCTGTACAGGCGTTCGTCGCGCAAGATTTCGTCGACGCTTCGCGGCTTGTCGGCATGGGTAACAGCGAGGGTACCCTTCACGTCCTTCACTATGCGACGGCCGACGAGCCCCACCCGTTCGCGGGCATTGTGCTGGCTGCGCCGCCGGGTCGTCCGGTTGGTGAGCTGCTGCTGATGCAGTTGCGTCTTCAATTGTCACAAGCCCCAGGTGGTGACGAGATGATGGCCCTGATAGAGCAGGCCTGCGCCCGCTACAAGGACGGTCAACCCATGGACCCCGACCCCAGCCTGCCCGAGCAGTTGCGCATGGTGCTGCTCAGTTTCGACACGCCCGCCAACCTGCCGCTGGCCCGCGAACTGTTTGCCGAGTCGGCGTGTGACACGCTCCCCCGCGTCACGGTCCCGACGCTGGTGCTGATTGGTGGCAAGGACCTACAGGTGGACGCCCAGGCGGACGGGACGCCGCTGCAGGCCGCAACCAGTGGAATGGACGGCATCACTTTCGAGTTCCCGCCCGAAGCCAACCACGTCTTCAAACATGAGACGCGGAGCGCCGCCGAGGTAGTTGCCGCCGGCACCGCCTACAACGACGCCGACACCCAGTTGGACGCCGAGAGCCTGAAGGTCATCCTCGACTGGATTTCTACCGTCACAGGTGCTGGAACCAGCTTCCCGCTATAGTGGGCGGATCTTCGGTTTGTCTAGCACCAGGTAGATCTCAAGGTCGCGGTTGGGCGCCATGCTGATAAAGGACCCCAATCCCAAACCGACGGCCAGGTGACAGAAGGGCCATTGGTCATCTGCGCCGCATTTGCAAGAATCCTTTGTCAAGATCTCAATGCCGTGTCTTTCTCCGTACTTTCGGATCTTGCCGGACGCCACCATTCGGGCTTTGGGAACGGAATCGTTGGCCCAGCCCCACTGCCACATGCCAAAGGACCTAGACCGCACCCCGACAATTTGCAGATTGTCACAGACAACACGGCCCCTGTTACCGAACCAGACAAACTCGCCCGTGTCAAAGTTCACCCCTATCTTGCTGCCCGGCGCCAAGCCGGCTTGCTCCGTCAGTTTCTTTTTCGTGGTTCTATCGGTCTCGCGTCCCTGATCCGCAAGGCCAATAGCCGCGTCCGTCAACTTGGCAAACGGGACATCGAACTTTGCATTCACCCTGGCCAGCCGGGCTTCCAGCACCTCTTGCGCTTCCTCCAGGCTGGACGCCCGGCCCACCTCCTCACCCCAGGCGACGGGGTGGCCGGAAGCCACCAACTTGGCCCGCAGGGCCGCCACTTCGTCCGCGTCATCCGGCGCACTCTTCGCGGCGGCGGGCTGGGGTTCTGCCTTCTCCAGACGCGCTATCGCTTCTCGGCGCATCTGCTGAAAGATCTCCTCTGGGCTCCGTGGATCGAACGGCGGGTCTTCTGATTTTGCGCTATGTGAAATGATTCCCATGTGGATATCCTGCCACCGTCGCCGTCGCCAGGAGTCTGCTTGTGGCAGACAATTCCCAGGTTTGATCGCAAACATGTCGCTTAGCCATCGCACACAACTGCCATCTCGGCTTCTCGGCACAGTTGCAGCAGACACTCTGATCGTTGCCATTTCAGTCAACCTTCTTGCCAATAGGTGATTGTTCAACCCTGTTAGGCTGGACGGGTGGCCTTCGATCCTGAGACATTGCGCGAAATAGCAGAGCAATACGACCGGGAATGCCGTCGTCTTGCCGCGTCCTTATCTGGCAGTTTCATGAGTGACACAAAGTGGCGCAAACTGTTTCGGGCCTGCTGCCAGAATCGGCACTTGATTGAGCTTTGTCACTTGAAGGAACTCGGCGCGTCGCAGGCCACCGAGAGCTTGCCCCGGTTCCCCCCTGTTGAACGGTTCGACGAAGTGTTCTGGAAAACAGGCATGGACGAGGTTGTCTGGCCGTGTGGTTTCGTCATCTATCGTCACATCGAGTGGATTCGCTTCCCCCATTCGTGGACCACGCCACGAGGTGGAGCCGGCGTGCCGCCAAAAGTCAACCATCAGGATGTGGACCGGATCGGAGCGGCAATCCTGACTGGGGGGCAATACCAAACCACTCTTGACGATGACGGGCTGACCGTTTTCGGATACGCCTGAGACCACGCCGTCCCCCGTGACACGGGATCGATCAATTGCAGAAGCGGCCCGGTTGCGTCGTGAGCCGCCGTCCCGCGTGACACGGGATCGATCCATGGTTTTGGACGGTTATGGCTTCTCAATTGAAGTCTGGCACGACATCGACGGAGCAGCAGATGTTGAGTTCCTCGTCAATCTTGATGGGACACGCTACTTCGGGTGGGCGTTCACACTCGCGGGGATCGAAGCCATAATGAGAAAGGACGGCACGACGGGAGAATGCCTCGGCGGGGCCTACTTCAGGGCTGACGGGTTGATTGTTGTGAAAGACATTTCCGGCCAGGCTCTGGTTGAGACGGTGTCTGATTTGATCAAGGAAAACGGCGGGACCTTGGAAGGCGTTTTCCCGACGTTTCACGACAGGGCGGAGACTGACGACAAGACCGCACCCAATCGGCCTGTGGGAGCCGCCACACTACGAAATAGTGCGGTTGTGCGGCCGAATTCCGTGGTTTTGGCGTCAAGACGTCACTGGTACGCTCTCGCCCCTTGCCGAGTCGACGTTTGGGTGATGTTTTGTCACGCGAGTGCCGCCCCGACCCGAGGACCGCGCCGGGTTCCAGTAGTGTTGCTCGGGTGAATGTCTTATCGCTGGTGTCGATTGCTGCTGTTGACGGGTTTCATGATTTCGCCATCGACGGCAAACAGTTGGCGACCTGGGCCGCACGGTGGACCTCACGCATGCCAGTGGGATCCCCAACGGCGTTGTGGTGACGGACGACGAACGCGATATCGAGTGCCTCTCCGGGGTGCCCCGCGCGGCGCCCCGCCTACCGTCGGGACGGACGCCACTTTATGTCTGTTCGCAATGTCATGATCTTGGTTGCGGCACGTTCAGCGTCCGTGTCAGCCAGGAAGGCGACGCGATGATATGGTCGGATTTCGCCTGGGAGTCTGAATTGGAGCCGCGCATGGAACCAGATCCAGCATTCGAGAGCGTCCCCGTGCTGCGTTTCGACCGAACCTCGTACCTGAATGTGCTCGCGCAACTGTAATGGTCAACTAGTCGTCAGGGTATCTCGACCTTGGCGCCAACGCCCATAAGGTGGGCCGAGATGCCGAGTAGCTCTGGCACCTGCTCGGTCAGTCGCAAGTAGTCGAGCAGAAGGCCCATGGTGGCATCATCCTCAAGAATCCTGTCAGCATCAAGCCATGCGGCGAACCCCTCAACGGCTAACACCTTTACATAGGTGAAGCCTGCCTCCACCAGTTCGTCCCGAAGGTCGTCAGGGCGATGGAAAAATGCGGTGGTGAAGTAGTCGGGTCTCTTCTGCGGATTCTCGTGGCAACCAGTGGCAAGATCTTCATCCATGATGGCCCGGAAGTAGCCGTCCTTGACAAACTCGTGCGCGAAACCATCAAGCAATGACGCGTAACGCGAAATAGCCGAACAGATGACCACACCCCCTGGCTTCAGCGCCCTCCACGCCTCTTGGAGAGCAGCGATCCGGGCGTCGCGTTGCTGCAAGTGATACAGCGGCCCCATTTCCAGCACCAACTCCATCTCGCCATCATCGAACGGCAGGCTCCTGGCGTCACCGCAGTGATAGCTCGCGAGTGGTGTTCCGTCGCGATCGGCCCTGGCCCGCGCCTCCTCAACATGGCGGGAAACCAAGTCGACTAGATGCAGACTGTGCCCCAACCCGGCCAGCCAAAACGAATACGGCCCCGTGGCCCCGCCGACATCGGCAATCTGCATGGGTGTCGCGTCAAGATACCGGGAAATGATGTCCTTCGAGCGGACGAATTCGAGTGCGTAGGCGGTTAGGCGAGTGTTTTCGTCATAGATGTCCCCGTACCACTCTTGGATTGGCTCGGTCATGGTGACTCTTTCGCGTTTTGGGAATCATGGTCAGATCACCAGGGGTCATCAAATGGATACCGCCGGGCTTCCAACCACTCGTCGCAGTCCTTTTCGCTGGAAATAACTTCAAGAAAGTCCAGCATGGTCAACTCATAATAGCGCGCAATTTCGCTGCACATGGCTGGGGTTATCGTGTCACATTGGCGCTCATAGTGCGCACGGAACCCGTCCGGCCACGGACCGGGCGCATAGTAAGCCCCAGCCATCCCACCGTCAAGGACGCGGCTGAGCAGATCCTGGTTGAGAGCGTTCAGCCTCAAGCATGGCGAGCCATCGTTTTCGATCACCACACGCGCACTCACATCTGGAACGTCGAAGGTGAAAATCTTGCCAATGGACAATTCCTCCATCGTGCTGCATTCCACGCCGGATGCCCGCAGTTTCGACCGCGCGGCCGTCGCATTCCTGGTCCACAACATTGATGGTCTCCACGACAGGTCATCATGCGACTTGTCGTAGATGCGCATCGTCTCCTTTTCACCCGCAGGTGCAATCTCGATGTACTCAATGTGTCCTGGCAAGGGCTTTTCAATGTGCACAACAACGAACCCAACCTTTGTGGTCCAGAATTCCACGGCTGCAGTTGGGTCTTTCGAGAAAAGAATAACCTCCCCAAACGGATGGATCATGGCGTCTTCGCCGGGCTGAAGCGCGCTGACATCATCGGGGGTGTTTGCTGGTATGTTGCTCATCGACCTCCTCACACAAGTCGATTCTCTCACACCCGGTGGTGTCGCTTCCCGCTGACGTGCCCCGTGACAGTACCTTCAGTGATAGTCCAGGGGTCAGCCACAGCAGTGCCAGCCAAAACAGAGACCTTCAGTCCAGTCATCCGGCGGTTAGCGCGGGAAAGCGACCCAGTTTGGGCACCTGAACGCCGCAGTAATGCTCAGACGCCGGACCATATCAGGCCAACTGGCTACATGCTTGTGCTAACCTCAAGCGGTGAGCGACGGTGTGTTGACGATTCGACAAAAGGCCGATCTGGTGGCTGAGATCATGACGGCGGCCACTAGCGACCCATGGGTCGTCGGCGAGTCCGGCCTGGTTCGTGGGCCGGGGACGCTGGGCGTCGCGGTTGTGCCTTTTTTGGACGAGCCTTCAAACCATATCGATCTCGAGTTCATTTTGAACGTCGACCGTCGCGAGGAAACGACGTTGTTCGACTGCGTGGCAGGTATTGGGAAGACGGCTCAGGATGCCATCAGGTGGGCACTGAACCTTTGGATTGAAACAACCGGCGCTGCCGTGTTTGAGTTGCTTCATGGGACCGGCGAAGAGGCCGATCATTTCAGCGGGGATGACCCCCATGGGTTCCCGGGCTGGCACATGGTCGGGTCCCCAATACTTGGGTACGGCATCGGAGACTCGCCGACTGCGGTGCGTGATTGGATGAGCGACGCATGCCCTTGGCATGATTTGGCGCCGCTGATTGTTCCGTCGCTGACCCGCCCCATGCTCAATGGCGTCAAATTCTTCGCTGATAGTAGTGGAACCGCTGAGGTGCGCGTCAACGGAGTTGTCAACGACGCCGCATCCGAGGCGCTCATCGCCATGTCGCCGCGGACGCCGCAATGGGCGGCGGCGCGTACATATCTGCTTCTCGTTCACCCCGACTCGCAGGAATTGTCATGAATCGCAGCCATACCGCCGCCCAATTCAATGAGGCGTCCGATGCCATCGCCTCAATGCTGAGCAAACTGGCCAAGTCGAAGCAGACGCTGGAGGCAAAGGGAAGCATTCGGCCCGGGTCATCCCAGCAGACCCTGATCGACAGACGCATTGCCGCCCTGACACTTGCCGCCGATCTAATCCAGCAGGCGCAGGTCGACAACCACTCAGATCTGAATGAGGTGTGAGTGTTCAATGCTGCTGGGGCACGGTTTGCTTCGGCGGTTTTCACGTCATTGGACGACGCGAAGGCTTGGATCACCATCAATGGATTGTCGGGCGTTCTGACCAAGTATCCGGTTGACATCGGCGTCTACGAGTGGGCCGTCGCTGGCGGTCTGTTCACCCCGAAAACCGAGCAGCAGCGCTCCTCATCATTCATCGGGGAGTTCACCACCGCCTCAATGGACCACTATCACTTCGAGAGCGGCGAACTGGGCTGACGCAGCGGGATCACCACTTGCTCAGGTATCAATGCGTTCCAGTTCCCTGAGGGCCCGGTTGCGGTAGTTGAGGTCGGAGCGCACGGTGAAACCCAGGTGCTCCCAAA
>Ga0123357_10010243_pt1 | contig 11910 bp, 9 predicted proteins | sample TergutEmb28metaG_FD_89873 | JGI IMG/M metagenome (GOLD analysis project Ga0123357, IMG submission 89873) | Embiratermes neotenicus P4 segment gut microbial communities from Petit-Saut dam, French Guiana - Emb289 P4 | ecosystem: Host-associated > Arthropoda: Insects > Digestive system > Gut ...
ACGCCCACCCCCTAATCAACCCCCCCCCCCCCCCCCCCCCCCCCCCCGTGGTGCTATGGCCCAACGCATGCCATGACCTCCTCATTCTTGAGGTTTTTTGATCACACATGACACACCACAGTCAGTAGGACTCCTCTGGACAAGTGATCAGCACGTCGCAGAGACCTCTACCTGACAACACACAACACTCACAACAGACAAACATCCATGCCCCCAGCGGGATTTGAACCCATGATCTCAGCAGGCGAGTGGCTGCAGACCTAGGCCTTAGACCGCGTGGCCACTGGGACCAGCAATATCTTCCATCTAAGCATCTTATTTTTGTATCTTCATTGGTTTCTATTCTCACACATTAAAATCTTAACAATTAGTGTTTTTCTACATATTACAATTTCATTATCAGTACTTATTTGCTTAATAAGCATGTACATAATCACATGCTTCACCTGGCAGACTATCTAAAAATATGTGGGTAGATAGGAAGAAACACATATAAAGCATAAAATAAAATTACAGAATCAAAGTAATTTGTGCTATATTTCACAGTGAAAAGATGTATTAAAATCAATTTTAATCCAACTGCAATGAAACACCATTACTACGCTTGTGCTCAGGAGGCTTGTGACCTGCCTACTTGCACCAGTAATACAAAATGCAATGCAACTGTAATACATAACCTATCATTCTTATAACACCATTTTCATTTACATCTTTTGAAAAGCAATACCACTGTATATCAGCCATGTACATGGGTCTTTACTACCAAAATTACAAGACTAAAGTGGCAGAATTTGGGAATTCAATATATATCAATAATTTCATAATCAGGAAACAGCATGTAAGTTTACCATTTTTGCTGCAGGATGTGTGACATTGATCTGCTTGAGAATAGTTGCTCCATCATTTGTAATTGTTACTTCTCCATTGCCAGTCTGAATCTGCAGGACATAGAAATAAGTTTCAAGAAAAAAAGTTCTTGTGCTTAACATCCTACTAATCACAAAAACTGAAGGCCTAGCTTGCAAGACTTACCATCTTATCCATACCCCGAGGACCTAAACTGGTGCGAATAGCATCGGCTACAGCTGTAAGTAAATAGAGATATCAGTGACACAACAGCAGAGTTGTGCGAGTTTTTTACTTCACAATGATGTATAGCCTAATTAAAGAAACATGACAAAGCCACAGAATCCATGTCACATCAAGTGGTTCTTAATATTCCTACATGATTCACTGAACAGGAGAAACTGCATAAATGGCGCATCTGTTCCTCTTGCTCCTCGAAACCATCCTCTCTCCCGAACCATCTGACAAACCAATTGCTAGACTATACGCTGTACTTCTACCAACTAATTTCCTACACAAATCAATAAAATTCATGTAATGCTGTGAATGCGTGATACACCATCACAATCACATATAAATTCTGTTGCATTTTTAAACAAGAAAACACCAGAGTAAGTTCTCAAAATACGAGGGTTATCCAGAAAATAAGTTCTGTTTGTGAAAATTGCTGCTGTAGCGCTGTGGTCATAAGTTTGCTGATTCTGTGTCAAGGCATGGACACAATTTGCAGACATTCGAACAGTGTTTACGCATCATGCCGTGTGTTTATAAAGTTCAAGAAAATAGACAATCCCGCCGCATGTGAAATGCGGTCTGTAATCCATTTCTTGAATCCAAAGAACATGAAATTGACTCAAATTCACCAACTTTGTGACGCGTATGCAGAACATGCCATGAATAGTTTAATGGTATGGAGATGGGTGTGACTGTTTAATGAATGACGTGAAAATGTGCATGATGATCCGTGGAGTGGCCGACCATCTGTGGTGAATGAATATTTGGTGCGTGCAGTTGAAGAGAAGATTATAGAGAACAGACGATTCACCATTACATCACTTTCCCTGCATTTTCCTCAAATTTCATGGTCACTTCTTCACGATATTGTGTCTGATAAACTGAGTTTTGGAAATTGTGTGCACGCTGGGTGACGAAGGTGCTTACAGAAGAACACAAACTGAAACGGCAGGCCAGTGCATTGGACTTTCTGACACGATACAGTGAGGGAGGTGATAACTTTTTGAGCCGTGTAGTCACAGGGGACGAGACATGGGTGTCGCATGCAACCCCTGAATTGAAGCAGCAGTCCATGGATTGGAGGCACACTTCATCGCCACCAAAGACGAAATTCAAGCAGACCACTTCAACTCGGAAGATCATGTGCACAGTGTTTTGGGACAGAAAAAGCGTTCTGCTTGTGGACTTCTTGCCTCAAGGCTACACAATCAATGCAGGTGTCTATTGCGACACATTTAAAAAATTGCGTGGTGCGTTCCAGAATAAGAGATGTGGCATGCTTAGCCAGGGTGTTGTGATGATTCATGACAATGACTGCCAACACACTGCCGCCGCAACGCAAAATCTCATGATGACATTTGGATGGAAACAATTCAATCATCCCCTCTACAGCCCAGACTTAGCGCCACGTGGTTTTCATTTGTTCCTGCATCTTAAATCCTTCCTTGCTGGCCAGCGGTTCTGATGAGGTCAAAGAAGCCATTACCACATGCTTTGTATCGCAAGTGGCATCATTCTACGATGAAGGGATACAAAAACTGTTGCAACTATGACAAGTGCCTCAACAATGGTGGAAACTATGTCAAAAAGTACAGTACAGTATGTACATCAAACGGCAATATACAAGGTTTGTAATATATTCTTGTTTTTTCTTAATAGCCTATCGGAACTTACTTTCTGGATAACTTATGTATATAACAACAAATGACTAGCAAGACGGCTCAAACAGTAACACTGACACACTCAAATTCTGGTTGACACTAGGCATTCTGAGGTGTTCTTTGGTCCTCTTCAATCCCTCTACGCAACTGTCAGGATAATCAAACATGCAATGCATCTCTTTGTTATGGCTGTCCTGAACAATGACGTTTTCATGGAATGTCCTGGCAAATACAGACTTTCAATGCAATAAAGCTGCAGTGCTTGTTGAGATGATGAAATGAAAACCCAGAAAAATGATGAATTTTTTTTTTTAAAAAAAAAAAGGAATGGTGGAATTGTGTACAAACAGATACTAATAAATGCAAAATTGGAAAGAGAGGTCAAAAAACAGAGCTGACTGGGAGAAGTCCATGAAGGAGGTAAAGGTCCGCACTGGACTGTAGTGCCATCAAACAAGATGAAAAATAAATGGATGAATGAAAGAATGCATGGCTACCTTCTGAACTACATGACAGATGACTATTCTCTATTCACTAATACTTCAAAGTACCTAATTTCTGCAAGGGAAGAGATAATGCAATCAAAATATGTCTGCACTTGTTTACTGCTATGTTCTTGAGTCCAACATAATGGAGACCATAATGAATGCTGGTTGCCAGCATACATACTGACAGTAATATTATCAGAAGTGACAGTGATTATCAGTGTTAACAGCTGTTACTGCAATCAGTCTGTGTTAAAACAGACTAAGTTTCTGTCACTCACACATAACCTCAACAATGAACCTTTACGAATGCTGCCACTCATGACTTCAGACTGTCATAAATCCTGAAAGAGCAAACAGTAATCTTTTCATAACTCCATTAATTAGCAGTTGTGACATTTGTCAATAAAATGAAGCCTCACAAGGCCAAGCTTTATGAATGCTGGCATATATGACATGAGTTTCTGTAATTGCAATGGAAACATACCCTTGGTGATTTACATTTTGTGTCTCCTTATTTGGGTTGGCTGTCATTAATATGGGCAGTGCGAGCTGAACAATAATGCATTAAGTATGCCAATCCTAAGGTGACATACTCTTGAATTTTATGACACAGAAAAAAAGGAAGGCACAAATGAAGCTACATTATAACATGTGCAATACTCACATTACCATGGTCACTCACAAATACTGCTACTGTTAACAAGATAAGAATATTTCAAAGTGTTACTGAATAAATAACAGCAAACATTTCAAATCTTGGGTGGGACATACATGTCCCCTATTCTATGTCAGTGCACCACACAGCCCTGGATAAACAAACACATAAAAATAAAAATGACAAGCTGAAGTACGGTTTCTTTACTGAACATAAGGTGAAGCGTAATCCACAACTGTTAATGCTCTCCACATACATGAATACTAACCAACATACATCTAAATTCAGCTGATCAAAACTCTACCGCGTGCTAAAATATTACTGCCGCTAAGCCAAAAGTCATACTTCTTACACTCAGCGCCTTCTTCACCAAAACTGCAACATTGCCAGAAAGTGGCCTTCGGAAGTCGCCCACACACGCACATACACAAACCTTAGGAATGACTGACAAAACCAATTACTGTTACATGTGGTGGTCAATAAATCACACCATACAGGACAGTGCAGTCTGCCCGGGACTGAGAAAAAAACACTGGCAACTCCTGTACGCAATACACACGGGAAACATGCACCCAATGACTGCTAGAATTTGAGGTTATGCGCGTTAGTATGTTCAATAATGTCCCCACTCCATACCCGTTCTATTAAATCCGGCAGAAAACTTGACGTATTGAATAAGAACAACAATACAGGATAATGAAGTATATATGACAATACTTCTACCTTTGGCTGCATTAATGTTGCTGCAACGAATATCTACTGGTTTACTTTTGTCCTTGTAAGCAGCAGTCCCTTTACGGCTATCAACCGATCCAGATTGTGGAGTCATCTCAAGCGTCGTAGTTCTGTACTTGTTAATGAAATAACTGCTGAATTTAGTAGTCGATGATAACCGATATCAATTCGAAAAATCCTTTCTCACACCACACATACACACACCAACGCCATGCATACATCGACCACACCATCGATTGTTACAAAGATTGCTGACGAGGGATGGTCTGTGCTGACCAGAGGTTACGATTTGCACTTTGCTGTTGCTCACAGATGATTTTTAGTCTATTTAGTTCTGTTCTACTCTGATCCATGATTCTGTTATTTCGAGATTGCCAGCTTCCGCCGCATGGTTGCGGAAGTATAAATCTGTGGTTGTAGAAGCTATCAGAGTTGTTGTTGTGGCCGTAGTCTTTGAAGGTTGATATACAGCGCATGGTGGTAATTAGCATGGATAAGAGTAATTAGTTACTCCGCAGCGGGTTATTGTTATCACTTATAAGTATACGATCCGTAACCAATTCGATCCCTGTTGTGCGGAGAAATGAGGGCTTGTCGTGAGTAAGGTTATGTGTTCGAAATTGTACGTTTTCTGTTACTGCGTGATACGCCCCTAAAATGGCAAGTGCAGATTTAGAAGAAAAAAGCGGACGAACTGTCGAAGTGGTTGAGAATGCGTGGTCTGTGAAAATCCCCGAATTTCGACAGAGCGACAATCCACACAGACTGTTAGAAGAAAGTTCTTTTGCAACTTTGTTCCCGAAATACAGAGAACACTACTTGAGGGAATGTTGGCCTTTGGTTCAGTCGTCTTTGGAAGAACACGGCTTAAAGGCGGAGTTGGATGTTGTGGAAGGCAGTATGACTGTGCGAACAACTCGTCGCACTTGGGATCCATACATCATTATAAAGGCTAGGGACATGATTAAGCTTTTGTCTAGGAGTGTTCCATATGAACAAGCAGTTCGCGTTCTTCAGGATGAAGTAGGATCGGACATAATAAAAATTGGGTCTTTGGTGCGCAACAGAGAGAAGTTTGTGAAAAGGAGGCAGAGACTGATTGGACCCAGTGGCTGCACTCTGAAGTCTATTGAACTGCTGACTGACTGTTATGTTCTTGTCCAGGGTCAAACTGTAGCAGCCTTGGGTCCTTACAGAGGTCTTCAGCAGGTTCGGCGTGTTGTTGAGGACACAATGCGGAACATCCATCCCATCTACAATATCAAAGCTCTCATGATAAAGCGCGAACTGGCAAAAGATCCCAAGTTGAAAAATGAAAATTGGAAACGATTTCTCCCCAAATTTAATAGCAAGAATCTAAGTAAACGGAAACAGCCAAAGAAGAAGAAAACTAAGAAAGAGTACACACCATTCCCTCCACCACAGCAAGAGAGCAAAGTAGATAAGCAGTTGGCAAGTGGAGAATATTTCTTGAAGGAAGAGCAGCGACAGGCTCGTAGGCGCAGACTGAAGGATGAAAAGCATGCAGCAGCAGCTAAACTGCGTGAAGAGAAGCGAAAGAAACCATTCATACCACCTGAGGAATGTCAGTACAAGACTTCATCAGTCAGTCAGAGCTCTGATATTGATGTTGTTGCACTGAAGAAGAAAGTCAAGAATGCCCAAAAAAAGAAATTATCATCATTATTATTATAATACTTCACTTCAATAAATGTACAGCTATATTGATTTTTCCAATCCAGTTCAGTGTATTTGCTGTTTTGTTCATTTCTTTTGTACTATATGCTACTAAACCTTTAAAACAAAATAATTCATTGGTGATGTGTATGTTGTAAATCCCTGTTTTCATTATTACTCTGTACATTCTTAATATCTTTGTATTAACGTAAATTCTCAGATCCTCTACAGCTTCTTCTGTCACCAATCTTAAAAGTTTGGTATTTTACTACTTTTCTTTTGATATTTGGCTGTTAGAATATGAGATGTTTGATAGGGAGATTGCCAACTTGTTATACAAGTTAGCCCCTTTGAATATGGGTGATTTTGTTGATGAACCCCATGAATATCTGTTGGATCTGTCTACAGGAATTTGTAATGTGACATGCTTTGCTACTTCAACAACAAATGCTAGGTGTTTGAACCCTCCAATCAGGAGTTCTTGTAGGTTGAAAAGATGACATCAGGAAACCAAATTTCAGTGGAATCAGGTTGAATAACAAGATTGTTCAGTTTTATAGAATGTTATGATTTATACTGCATTCTGTATGATTTAATAATCAACGCAATTATAATGCATTGCATATTTGGTTGCTTAGGTTCTGTTGTCATTGCTAATGTTTTATCTTTCATAATACACATACGTGTAAATTGGAAGAATATAACTTTCACACTAGATTATTTGTATCTATTGGTAACATAAAAATAGAGATGACCAGAACCGTACACTAGAATGTCTTGTAATAATATGATGATTTTTACAGCAGTCAGCACAACTGTATTATAAATACAGTATCCTTGTTTCTTTTCAAATGGTTACATGTTTCATCTCGAGTCATCATCAGACCCAACAAAAATGTATAAAAAAAGAAGGGTAGCTATACAGTGATAAATTGTTACGCTGCAGTTAGAGACTTCATCCTTACAATACTGTAAGCATATTGTGTTTATACTAAATATAGTTTTGTAGACTGTTTTAATTATGATCATGTTATTAAGTAACACAATACGTTGTCTTCTATCAAGAATGTCTCAGAACATCTGGTAATTTATGTAGCACACTTTAACAAACTTTAGTTAAAACTGTGCATGTGTTTGAAGGAAGTGCATTAAATTGAAGCATAAGATGAAAGTGTGTTTTGTCAGTGTGTAAATTTGAGATGCAATGCAATACAGAATTGTTTTCTGCAAACTGAATTTTGGTCCATACAGATTCAGTGTTAAGCTTCTGCTTGACACAACACTCAAAATAAGATGTGTCTTCTCTTAAAAATGGCATATCATGTAAAACATTTATGCATAATACCATTATACATGTCCTTATGATCTGTAATGGTATTTGAAACATCTATACAATGATAATAGAGAAACACAAGTGGGAAAATTAAATCTATTTGCACTGTTTGTTCACAGTTGTTCATTTGTAAATTGCTGGATCTGTGCCAGAAAGAAATAAAAATCAACACCTGCGAATGATATAAAACCACAAAGAAAGTAGCTGAAAAACATCTGTATCTTTCCACACTCTCTTGTGGAACTGTTAGCAGGTACATTTTCAGGTGCATATGAAGCTAAAGAGTTAGTGTGGTGTTCTAACAAAAGTCAGGGTGGCATTTGGATACAATCTAAATTAGATACAGAGTTGAAAAATGTGGTAACTTATGTGAATATGAGCTAGGTCATACTGAGTCCTGGCATAGAAGATAACACTTATGCAAGATTTGTGTTGTTGTATTCCAGACGATACTGTCAGTTCCTGGATCTAATTTTTCACATACCATGTAGTATATTGTCACTGCAGTAAGATTAAATAAAATGAGGTCCTCTTTACAGCACCCATTTAAAAGGAAGTAATTATAAGAAACTGACAACTTTAAAGCCATTTTTAGACTACAATACATTCTGTTGCAGAAAAGGGAAAGTTCAAATAAAGTGTGATTCCAAGCATGATTTCTCTCATTACTAGATGCAACATAAGCATGCTGTTCATGTTAAGTGTTGTTTGCACGACTGGCACTGAAGCCAGAAAGTGGGTATGGCCTTCAATAGGAAGTACGGTTCTGAACATATCTGGTTGCTGCTAAGAACACCGAAAATGGCTTTACAATTCTGCTATTGCATCCTTATTGGCTAGCTGCAGTCCTGTAAAAATATATTAAACTCATTAGGTGGAGTAATGTCCAACATTTCTGTCAGTGCTGTTACTGGACATTCTGTTAACCTTTTAAAGCCCACGACTTACTTTATGTACCACCAGCTTTAACATACAGAAATTCTGTGTCCTGCCCACAATGTATTTATATGTTTTGTGTGAATCTCAGAATAAACCGCGATTATTTCTCTGTACAACATTAACTGACTGGTTTGTATAACCAAGGCAGAGAGTGTTTACTGTATGGTATGAACTTGGTCTTCAAATGGGACAGATACAGTTTCGTTCTTAAAAGGTTAAACACACAAAGAGGTTAACCACTGTTAAACTTATTTAACCCTTTAAATGCTGAGTTAAATCCCATCTGCCATCTGCTGGCATTATTAGGAGCTCACCATATTTTCCATGTTAACAGGTTAAGGGTTGAATTAGGGGAAAGTTACCCCCGAGCTTGGGATCACATCAGGAGGGGCATGGACACCAACTAAACCTTGGCATGAGATGGGTTAGTTTCTCTCCCTCCTCACATGTAAAGGGAAACTTCATATGCATGGATCCTTCCTATATACTAAATGTATACTGTATTAGGATTGACAAACATGTCTTTTGTACCATGTGAGGTCAAAATGTGACATAGCAATGGTGACTGGCAGTTGATTTCTAGATGTTGATTTGAAACTCCAAAGACAATTTAATTTTACTTTGTATTCTAGTAAGAACTTGGGAGACCTAGATGCAGATGGGAGAATCATATAAAAACAGATGTTCAAGAAAAGGATTATTGGGGGGGGGGAACTGGATTGATCTGGCTCAGGATAGGGAGGAGAGGGACAGGTGGTGGGAACTTGCGACCACAGTAATGAAGCTTGGGTTTCATAAAACACAGGGAATTTCTTGACTACCTGAGGAATTGTTAGCTTCTCCTGAAGGACTGTACTCCATGAAGTTAGTTCTGGTAAGACCTATCAATTTACAACAGAATTCTTACATTCTAAAATTATTTCAGAGCATTCCCTGAAAAAGCACTTACAAACATAATAACTGTAATTCTGTCAGTAGTGGAAGCATAAAAGAGTGGTACAGCATCACATCCCAGAAGACTGGAATCCTGAAACATTAAATTTCTGGCAGAAGGATTTGAGTTTCTTTTCATGGGCATGATACTGATCACTCCCCTCTAGTACCAACACCTTAAGAGTGCGTAGGCAGAGGGATTCTTTAACCTTAAAATGTGTCTGTTGTTACATTTACTTACATCAGCAGTCAGCTTATGTTCCACAAGACAACAAGCATTACCCCTGGCTAGTGACAACACAGTTCAGGAGTATAAGGCTGAAATGTCAAGAAGAATTTTCCTGTAGTCTTCCTGAACACATCAACTTTTAATACAGTATGAACAACTGAATATCCCTACCAAGAAATGCAGGCAGGCAATGGCTAACAGTTTATCTTCATTGTATTGATCACATTCTCTACCTGCTGTCTTTAGAATGCTGTGACAGTGGTGGATGGTTTGAGCCACTGGTTTTCATCTTGAAGAAACCCCCAACTTTATTGTTGACACTTTTCACAAATGGTTTAGATCCTACTTCAATTAATAAGGTGCTGTTTTCCTGCAAGAAAGTGGGAGTGTATTCAGTTGATATGCTGTTAATGAACAAATGATGATACTCGGTGACCTTCCTCTCATCATCACTACTTCAGAGTACCTTGGCTCTGATACTGCTTCAGCTTCTCCACTTATCCATCCAATATTTGTTACTGCAGCTTATCAGCAGTAACTTGACTTTAGAAAGGTTATTAGCCTGCTGTGAGGTAAGTTGGTTGATAGAACTACCATCTTACTGCCTCCAAAGCTGCAGTGTCCTGTTTGTCGTCAACCCTTTGACCTGTGTGGTGGCGCCAGTATTGCCTGCATAATCTGTGTCCTTAATGTGAACAGACCACTTTCTTATGGTACAATGGCGATATCATCTGTATCCCTTTCGCATGAGACTCCAGTACCTTAAACTTTTGGCGCCGGAATTATTTTTTTAAATTTTAGCACACCCTCTATATAAAATGTGAATAATACAGGAACCAAAGATGTTAGATTTATGAAACAAACTGCATTTTGAAGAGGAAAAAACGGAGAGTATATATCATGTTTAAAATATTCAGTACCTATATTTGTTGAATAAATATATAAAATGCAACATTCAGAGGTTAGCGGTGCGGTACAACCACTATAGCGGTCATTAGGCGTCAAAGGGTTAAACACCAGGACCCCTTAGGTTGAGTTGGAAGCTTAGTGTTTGTGGTCCTGCACAAATTTTAAATTTGTCCTTGTGGTCAGATTGGGATCATCCAAGGAAGAAAAGAATGGTCTGATGGGGTATAAGTAAAATGTAATTACATTAATTGTTACAATGATTTTATACTGAGCTGATGAGATTATTATTTGATTTAAAATAATTTAAAACCTAGCAATAACAAAATGTGGGGCAGGACCCCAAGGTGCATAAATGATATTTTGATTTCATCAAATTTAATGAAGTTTGGTATTTTAAATGGGTTTGTTGAAAATGTTCTGGTTTCATGTTTGGACTGCAGGAGTATTATTTTCAATCCTCTTAGTGACTTAAAAAAAAAAGCACACTACAGCTTGTTTTTACACTGCATACATTTTGTTCAGACGAGTATGTAAAACCATTTTCAGTGTAAATGTTGTAAATATTAAATGAGGAATTAAATTCATTGTAAAACTGGGGCAGTGGTAGCTTTACATATCTCAACCCTTAACTCCCCACAAATCTCATCTAAACTGAAATATTTCTGCAAGGCTGCACATTTAACAGTTTGATTCTATGATTCTACAACTACTTGTGTATTATAAGCTTCCTATATGAGATGCAAACCAATGAGTGCTGGTAAGGCACAAAGATGCCTCAAACCAACTGAGAAATTTCTTTTCAGTTCATGCAACAGTAACAACCATTCACTTTAGAAGGACCTGGAATCTAGTCCAGAGGGAAACATCCAAGAGAAAGAATGGCTGTAGAGGAAAATGTTGAAACCTGGACATCCAAATAAAATGTACATTTGAAAGGAGAATGAAGGACCAATTCACTGGACAATGACTGGAAGAAGTGGGACACTGGGCAAGGTTACTGCAAGTAATTTAAAAAGCATGACATTTGAGCTCTCACATCACCAAATACTGAGATTACCATTCCCCCAGATGTGACACCATTCACCTTGGTAAAATGGTACTGAGGTTTCCAAGGAATCTGCTGCCTCCATCTTCAGGGTGGAAGGGGCATCTTATAATGTGAAGATGGAGGCAGCATGTCCCAGCAGACAGTAATTTTCACATATTTGATCCATGCTTCAGAAATGGCAGGAGATATTGTTGTGTGTACAAATGGGCTTGTTGCTCCCAGT
>Ga0123357_10010244_pt1 | contig 11906 bp, 8 predicted proteins | sample TergutEmb28metaG_FD_89873 | JGI IMG/M metagenome (GOLD analysis project Ga0123357, IMG submission 89873) | Embiratermes neotenicus P4 segment gut microbial communities from Petit-Saut dam, French Guiana - Emb289 P4 | ecosystem: Host-associated > Arthropoda: Insects > Digestive system > Gut ...
AGGTCCCCAGATTTCATGACAACGGCACAGGATGGTGGTAGGTTGTCAGCCTTACGCACCGGCCACCTTTACCCCCAAGAAATACCCCTGGTACTCATTTCTGTTAGAGGCTGAATCGACTCCAGGGTCATAGTGCGATCGGAAGGATTTTATGTCAATGAAAAATCCACTGACAACAGCTGGGGTCGAACCAGCAACCTTCCGATTTGTAGCACAGCACCTTAACGACTGTGCTACCGCGGTCCCCCCACTGATGCGGTATTGTACATTTTACACTGACTCCTGGTGCCAGCACTTATTTCAAACAACTTCAGTAATACTGGAATCCTGTATACGGTCTTGGACAAACGGATCGGAACCTTTCAGTCATGTAATAAGGAAGATTATAACCTTCCAATGCAGTATATAACTTCAAGTCCACTTCTGATATAGCGGTGGATTAATAAACTGAATTGAAAAAAAATCTTCCATTGTAAATGAATGGCTTCAAATAAAGACGGAAGAGACCAACATTAATCTGCAGCGCGTGTGAAGCAAATACTGTAAGTCGAATTTGAGTTTCCTGGCAGGAAGAGCCCCACTGCATTATGAAATTTATTTGGAACTGCATGCACCGTTGTTTTACTTTTTTGAAAACTTTCAAAGACAGGAACTAATTGATTTCTTGTTCAAAATGGAGCGACTTTTCATACTTCACTGCCACACCATGTTTACTAAAGTCATAGAGCAGACAAATGCTATAATAGCAACCACCGCCATTACGATCATAATCATAACTACTCTACTACTACTACTACCGCTACTACTACTACTACTACTACTACTACTATTGCTACTACTACTGCTGATTTAACTGCTACTACTATTACTGCTACTACTGCTACTACTACTGCTACTACTACTACTACTACTACTACTATCACTACTGCTACTACTACTACTACTACTACTACTACTACTGTTACTAATACTGTTACTACTACTACTACTGCTAAATTAAAATTTTTTATATTAATGGAGAAAAATTGTTAATTTTTATATGACAAATACTAATCAAAGTGTAGGTACACACAGACATATTTGCAAAAATTACATTTCGTAGAAAAAATTGAGACTTCTTTTTATAATGCAAATCACTACGTATCCAAGAAGCACTGTCGTCTATAGTGCTGCAAAATGTCAAACAATGGCTGAATGCACGCGGTGACGTCATTACTTACCTACAAGAATGATAAGCGGCATACTCCGGCTCATAAAGATCGAATATACTCGACAGATTCCAATAATTGACAAAAGCAAAACTATAAACACATGTGCCCACTGGATTTGCTCTCTTCTGGGTTGTTACGCAGTGTGTAGTGGTAATTCCTTACCGACGTTTCGGGACCACCTATCGGTCCCAAATTCAATGGTCAATAAATATTTTCCCTTGAAAATTGGACCGATGGATTATCCCGAAACATCGACAATAAATTACCACTACATGCTGCATAATGTTCCAGAAGAGCGACGATTTCATCTACTGCGCTGCCGAAGCCTGAAAGCATTCATCAGTGTCGACTGCACTTGCCCAGACTGTTTCTACAGGCATCACACTTCAGCCACTGATCAGTTGCACTGTGCTGATAGTTATATTCATAAGTTGATGTACATACTGCCTGGTTACAGGTGCAGCCTAACAATGCTCCAAATATGGCCCTGCAATACTGGACATTGTTCCAATATAGGTTGCATTTACACGTTTAGGGATGTAACAGTAAAGTAGAACTCTACCTCTCCGGATTAATTGGGATGGCGGGTCATCCGGATAAGCAGAAAATCCGGAAAATTTGATTTTTCTTTGAAAATAGGCTACAATGGCAAATTTTGACATTTAGAGGACCGTAAATCGCGATATATTCTTGTAATAAAACCAACGAGATGCTTGCTAGCGGGATTAGGATGTTCTATCCTGATCCCGCTAGCAAAGAGTTAGCAAAACCTGTATGGAATATACCATTGCTGTGTGTACAGTACCAAACTCCTGATGATAGACAGAGAAACTGCCCGAAACATGTAGAGATTTATTCCAAAAATACATTTGAGAAGTTAGTGCTTCTAGTTGGTTTTATTTTAAAGCTACAATGGCTGTTTGAAGCGGAAAAAAAATCTACAAACGGCTGTTTTAAATTATACATTTATTTACGCACAAAGTAAATATTAATTCGTAGATCCATATGTGTATTTGACAAATGTAAGAGGGGGGATGTAAGGCATAACAAGATGTAGTACAATTACAGCAAGAAAGTGTATACTGGAAGGGCAAAATCTATCCGGATAATTGGCGATCCGGATAACCAGCATCCGGAAAGATAGAGTTCTACTGTAGATAGTTACTTACTTAGACTGAGGTACGTCTGATTAGCAATGTCATACTCCGGCCACTCAAGGTTTTGCGAGGTGAGGTACATCTTGCGGTGTGGTGCATTGGGATTCCTGAAATATGGCACCCAGAAGTAAAAATAGGTACAATCTATAGAACACAGGTCACAGTCGATAGCACTCAAGACACCGGCGAGGAATGTTTACTTTCCCAGTTTTCTATATGTAACATTTAACAAAGTTACATCATGTTTTCACAAAGAAAATTTGATAAGTTTTGAATACGGTTTACGAAGATATGTAGGGCCAAATCCTAATGTCTGGACAAATGTTTTGTAGCTGATGTTAGTATGATAAAAAAAACTCAATATTATACATGACAATTCATTTTTCATGATTTTATTGCATTATAAAAGGGGAAAATTGACTAAAATGAACAAGATATTTTGACAAGATAATGAAAAGACTACGGAACCGGAGGATAATTTCACAGTGGGAATTTCTTTGGCTCAGTAACAACTATCTGGATAAAAACTATTATTTGGAACAAATCTGTGCCTTAAAATGCTTGGAATTATACATGTACAGGATAAGTGGTGGTTGGTGTCATAAACTGTACGAACTGAGTACAAGTAGCCGCTAGTTACTAATTACTGCGGACCTGTACACACACACACACACACACACACATATATATATATATATATATATAATTCGACTCAAGAAGCGGACAGTACTTCTGTTTTGCGAGCCTCGCATCCTACCATGCAGTATGTAGACGGAATAATGATGTTCGGTGTTGGACAACATCCACTGGCCTTAATCTGGTGCCGTTTTTAATAAAAGATGGAACTTTACTTCAATACAGTGTACTTGTATTTACATTGTCTTTGGGCACACAGATTTAATAGGCTAATTTTAGACATGGATCCAAACGGCGATCATATGAATTCCCAAATTCTTGGTAAACTGGTTTACCTCTCACGACGTGTAAATTTTTGCTTGATGAACAAATAACCATTTTTGTGATATCTACAATTTTTACGACAGTGAAGATTCATAGTGTGACGTGGTTTGCGATATGAAGGAATCTGGTATATTGGTGCCAGCATATTAGCTTATACCGTGTAGTAAGCCAAAACCTAAACTCTGCTGGTTGAGTGCAACAATACCGACGGTTACAATGAGGAAGGCGGAGACTGTCCATTACTAAAACACAATGGTGTTCAGCTCTTCATTGTGATGTTGTGGAAAAGAGATTTCTTCTTAACGACAAAAAGGTTACAAAGCAAATTTGTCAGTATCTAACGGATAAGTAAGTAATTTGCATCATTTAAAGCAAATACTACATTTTCTGAAGAATGAAAAACCAACTAGATGTCATTATTTTATTGTGCTTCCTATAGGCTCAACATGTTTCGGGCATTACTATGACCGAAACATGTTGAGCCTATAAGAAGTACAAGAAAATAACAAGTGACATCTAGTTGGTTTTTTATTCTTCAGTTATCACAATGATGCACGGTACAATAAACATCAGATTACATTTTCTACTAAATTCAATCTAAGCAGGGCCGAAAACGTGTTCCCTATTTCCCCCCTAATTTTATGATATTAATTAATTTGCATGCATCCCTCTTACGGCTCTGTAACTCCCCATATAACACTTCACCGCGTCTCTGACCCACTCCAACGAGAGACATTTGAGGTTATATTCTTCCATGTACATTGCTGCTGGTGTATACTAGTTTGGTATGCAAGTGCAGTACAAGCTTAGCTTGTTCGCAGTTAACATTCGTGTTTGCTGCGTTGGGGAGGACCGATAGAAATATGGCACTCTCAGCTTACTAGCTAGGTGCATAGCTAAATTCTGACCTCGCAACCCACATTCCTTCAACCATCCTTTCTATAGGACCGACTCATTAAATATATCACCATATAATCTAACCAATGCGATAAACTTAGGCTATCCTTTGTCGCTGCGGCTTGCCTACCGTGGACTTCAACTTCACATTTTTCTCCACTTGTTGGAAAAAGTGGTATTTGGTTCTACGTATCCGCAGCTTTTGATAAGATAAAGTCCGTGGTCTCCTCGGCAGCAATCCACAATTCCTGGGAAACGAGGGTATAGACCGAAAGGAAAGCCTTTTTTCTAGCTACAAATTAATACTGAATTTACTTTAAGTGACCCATTTTTATACCGAAACTCATTTATTTTAAGCAAATTAATGTGGCTGACCAGCCTCGTGGTCTAGTGGTCAGAGTCTCTGCCTACTAATCATGAGGTCCCGGGTTCGATTCCCGGCTTTAACGTGGAAATTTTCCCTGAAGGGGAGGATTCCCGCGGTGACCATGGGCTGGGTAGCTTGGTAGAATTTAGGTTTAAGGGCCCTCCTGGCACTACATCCTCCTATATCACCACTCACATCATCGGGACAACGTAACTGCGCCTCATGGGCGTCCCAACCTCAGAAGTCGGTTATACTTCTGCCATGCCCAGGAGGGAGGATCACGAAGTCCACAAGGACATGTGGGGCATTGGAGGGGGGAAAAAAACATTAACGCGGCTACTGGGGACAAAATTTAATGGTTTCAGTGTATGAAGGTTTAGGGTTTGCTATTACGTGTTATGACACCGTATAGATTGTTATGTTATTACCGGCATTTTACTGGAAACCTCCCTCCACCTAATACACACCCAATTGGCTACAGGGTGCCATAACGCAGAATATCATACTCTTAGTGTATTTATGAAATTTTTGTTTAGTTAATGAAGGGCAGTTTGCGTTTTGTTGTCATTTAGCACGGCTATCGTTTCCCTAACACCAAAATTTCCATACGCAGTTCCTCCAGCTGCGGTATTTGTCACGAATTTAACCCAGCATATGCAGTGATTAAGAGGGTATCTAAACAGAAACAACGTACTGAGCATATTGAATCTAATATTTAGAGCATAACCTTCAGAACTCCTACTTTACCACTGTATTAGCAATAATTTGTTTTGACTTCTGTACTGTCTGCAGTCCAAAGAACAATTTATGGGCATTAATTGTATGATATATAAGATAAACTGTTATACAAAATTTAATGAGACACTCAACAATTAATAGAATTACTGAAGAACCACAGAGTAAACCTCGTTTATAACGACATAAGTTTATGCGACACCTCATCTACTTGTGCTTATATTCCGTGGTGTCAATTAATTTCTCACCATAGACCATAACATTATATTCCACAGTTAGAACAACGCTCTTTTATAGAGGCACAAAATATTCAGTGGATATCATGACGTTACAACAGAGTTCAACTCTATTCAAAAACGTGTTTCCATCAAAACAAAATTATGGGACTTGCAATTATAACAATGAGGTTGTATATAAATAAATAATTATATATACATATAAACAGAAATTCAAAAAATAAAAATTTTACTGTTAAGTATTATTATATAAATTATATATATGTATTTATTTAGAAGTTATCCATAACTCTCAAACAGCAATAAACTTCTAATGTTAAAATATTTCATTTATTTTCTACATATTAAATACACAAATTTTAAAATAGCTGTTGGCTAGTTTTTCAACAGCGAAGGTGTGAGAAACTAGTCACGCGAGTAACGGCGTTTTAAGGTTTATGGCATTTGGTTTTAAATTCTGGAAAAACAATGCAATGAATTCAGTGGTCTGCTGTACACACTCATTTTATTCTCGTTGGTTTCAATGAATACATTCATATTAGCATCACTAAGAATTCTTATCTATACAAATTCTACCCCTCTGTAACTGCAGGCCTTTATGTCACCGCACATTAAAAATACTTATTTGACGCTCAGGTGACCGTGTGTCGTGATAAATTCTTATAATAAAACCAACTAGATGCACTAATTTCTCAAATTTATTTTTCGAATAAAACTCTACATGTTTCGGACAGTACCTCTGTTCATCATCAGGAGTTTTTCACTGTACACACAGCAATGGTATATGTCATACAGGTTTGTTGACAGCTGGCGAACAAGCTGTCAGCAAACCTTTATGACATATACCATTGTTGTTTGTAGAGTGAAAAACTCCTGATGATGGACAGAGGAACTGTCCGAAATGTATAGAGTTTTATTCCAAAAATAAATTTGAGAAATTAGTGCATCTAGTTGGTTTTATTATAAGAAAAATATACTTATTTTTGCATTGAAAGTTTCAATCAAATTGCTTCAAAATTCCTTAATTAAACTTAGATTAACCATTATTAATTACAACAACAGCCGTGGATGTAAAGAAGGAATTTTCTAATACAACTCTTCAGTTATAACTACTTTAAATGTGTGAAAATTAATTTCCCAGTCTTGCTTAATATTATCAATCATTGATAAACGGGGGTATTGCATCTTCCATTGCTGAATAAAAAAATATGTCGACTGTTGCTAACATTTATTTTATTTTATTGTAGATTTTGCGACTTTGTGTCTCAAAAATACATAAAAGCCACCATAGAAAAAAATTACAAAAAAATAGAAAGAAAATGAAAATAATATATTACAGAAAAAAAGAGTTAATTTAAAATTATTAAATTTCAAAGGCACAAATATGTTAAATATAACATAAACTGAAGCAGTTAATTCCATACATAACCCACAAAACATTAAAAAGGAGCATGACCTGCTCTATGAAAGTGTAACATAATTTCAGAATGTACATGTAGAAGTACTAAGCTACTATTTCAGCAAAGATGTTGTCATACAGAAGGTCAAGCCGAAACAAAGTACCAGTCGTATCCCCGTCTAACAGCCAAAGCACACTGTCAAACAGCAAACAGTCTGAAACACGTGGGCAAGAGGGCCTCGTGGGGCAGCTATTCGGCTTTTCGTTCTGCCCTGGAGTCAGGCTTATTGCCAGCAGGCTGTATAGTGTTGCGTTCAGACAGCAGATCCAAATGGCCTACAACTGCTGGAACATTTGTGAAGTGATGTTTGTGCTGATGGAGTGGTCGACACAGTAGAAACACTGCTAGACACTTCCGATGAAACACAACAAATCATATATGTCGAAATATATTCAATATTCATGACACATTTTACTCTCTACAAGTGAGTCCTTTGTACACATGCACTACACCTGCTTCAATCTACCTCTAATTTCATAACGTAAGAACTATCCCATGGGTTGTCTCCATGATTGCAACTGAACTTACACTCAGCTTTGACTTTGTCTTCAAATGTCGAGCTTACACCCCTTCCAATCCCCGTTTGGTTCTTGCCATCAGTTTCACTTTTTACACATCTCACCGTATTTTTTTCCTTCGGAAGGTATCAAAGAGTTCGTCGAAGTGCCTACCGACACCTTAGCTGGCGACCTTCTCTTACAGAATGCGGCTGTTGGAAGTGGTAGCTTTTCAATCACTGCTTCGGTCACTCGAAATTTTGCTGGTGACAATGGAGACGATGGTAATTCCTGACGTAACTGATTCTGTTTGTCCACAATCTGTTCTCCGACGTTGACTTCAGAAGACTGCGTGTTGTTTGGCTCTTGATGAAGAAGTACAAGCGTTGACGGATATCCTACAGTAGGCACCTTTGTCACATCAGTTGGCAATGCTGCTCCCGAACTGGTTGGTGCGAATGAGTCTTGAAGGATCGCTAGTGGTGTTCCAGCATTTGGTTTCGGGCGGCCCACTGTGGATGGATTTCCCCGTCGCGAAACGCATGTCGATTTATTATCGGGGTTTTTCCTTTTTGTTAGTACAGACTGTCTAAGTCTGGACGGACGCCGAAGCATGTGAAGATGAACAGAGGATTTCCTACGAGCCACCATGCCAATTAATGTAACTCCCTTTCCGCACCTTTTCTGCTTCTCATGCTCATTTACTACATTCCGTTCAGACAACAAAACTTCACTTTCATTTCTTCTGTAACTATTTTTCAGGGAGTTAACAACAGGTAATATTTCATTAGTGTTTGCAGCAGTATCCTCCATTGTCACACAGTTTGTATTCTCCTTCCTTTCCACTACAGATTCCATAGGTTTTGTATCAATTCCAAAATCTTTCTTAGTTCCACGCAACTTAATTTTTTTCGGATAAATCTCCATGGGGGCTTCATTCACAGTTTTATTTGTCATGTCAGAAGGCTCTAATTTGGAAGTGTTGTCGTGGGTTACACTTCTTGAATGACTTGAAACAATTTTTACATCGGTAACGACAGGGTTTGCTTGAGATACGGCGTTTTTCTCATAGTGAAAGTATTCAAAATGGCGACAATTACTTGGTTCTCCTTCAGAAACAACAGCAGGCACACGCGTTGAACACTCCGGTCCCACAGCCCCCTCTGGACATAAAGCTCCGTGTGCGGTCTGGATACTCGCATCCCCACTGGTATCCTTCACATGTTTGCATAACATGCTTGCAATTCTGGCACTGGGTGTAGCATCGACAGCTACTGACACCTTTTTCGCCACTTTCCTCGGGACAGAATGTGTCGTTGAAATTTGTTTACAAGTGGTAGAACAACTCGGGTTTTGTTCTTGATGGATAACAGGTATTACAAGTACTTGTGATGGATCGCCTGCAGGTACATGAATTTTGCTGGTTCCCTGTCGCGTGGGAATATTTTTCTGATCTGCTGCTTCAAACGGTGTAGGGTTAAGACTTCGTAGTTCTGGCGAGGATCTCTGATTCAACTCAGACTGGATCCACCGCCTGACTTTTGTATTTGTGTCCATAGTGCTTGCACTGCACTGTCTGGATATTTTCCAATGACCTGATTCGGAATCGTCTCTTTTTATGTCATCCGCTGTTCCATTTCTGTCACCTCCATACTGACCTTCACAATTATTATATAACATTTCTTTATTAGCTGTTAAGTTTTCGGGCTCATGTCTGCCACTAATGTGTTCAACATACACAAGTTTACTGTTTGCAACTCCAGCCTCAGAATAAAAACTTCTTATGAACAACTCTTGGGCTCGCAACTTCCGCCGTTGGTTGTAGAGAGCACAGTAAGCACAGACGTTTATAAGAATCAAGCAAATACCAAACACGATTAGTAAAATCTTTGGCAAAGACGAAGTTCCGACAGTGTCTTCTTCTTCTACTGCTACAAAACCGCTATCATTAGAGTGAAGACATCTTCTTTCGTCCCGTAAGAAGCCAACATATTTGTTACTTAAATTTGATCCATAATTTATCCAATAATCCAGAATATTTTGTCGATAGTGTTGGCCGATTTTGAGTGGAATTCCTACGACAGAGAGAGAGAGACAGACAGTTCGTAATTAATAGTGTGTCTTGGAAGACGGTTGTTAAATTATATTTTGTGAATATCATAATTTTTACTGTAATGTGTTAAAAATTATCCTTCATAAAGTGCTACATATTTGGAGCAAAACGAGGATTAAAAGATGAAGTGAAGCGGATTGAACAGACGAAAATATTAATTAGAGAACAGCTGGTTTTCTGCTGCAGGAAACTGTGCAGTGGAAAATTCATGTAGTTTATAAGAAAGACTATTCTTCTCGGTGTGACTGACAACACTTTATTCTACGCTTTATGTATGATAAGATATAAGAGAAACTTCTTGAGTGTGATTGAATGTGACCTCACTTACTTACCGAGACTCAGGTAGCTCTGATTGAAGACATCGTATTCCGGCCAGTGTATCTCCTCCTTCATCCAGTGCCTCTCAGTCCGTGGTGCGTTTGGGTTCCTCCAATGAAAAGGAGGCACAATAGTAGACACATGTGCACAGGTACCATTTTTGAGTAGAAATGAAGCAATTAGTGACTTCTTGCGTGTACATGAATTCAGCACTACCGCAAGAGTACAGAAATATAACAACGATAATGTAATTTGACACGTCATTTTTCGAGTTGCTGAGTTCATCTGTCTTCTCTCGTCAGATTAGAACACAGTCGTAACCAGCCTGCGTGTTTAAAAATGTCATAATACCATGTAATCGTCACAGAACCGTCATAATGGTCACAGTGACTCTGTGTCCATGCGCTGCATTATGGAGCTGTAGAGCGGACAGGAATGTAGTACGGAAAACTTTCCAAACCGCGCATCTCTTAGAGGTGAGAGGGTCATAGTCATGGTCCGCCCACATTCACGCCAAACTAAATATCTCACTGCACCAACTGAGCAACACAGCCATTCTGTTTACGTGAGTAAGGATATATTTACCAACATTCGTACACGAAATCGATTTTGACCCTAACGAAATGAATAAGGGTTGAGGGTAAATAAATACCGTGGAATGGCTGCTATAAAGATTGTGTTGAGGGTGTTTGAGAGCAGTATACTCAAGAGAAATAAGGAGTACGTTAAAGGAAATTATTATTATTATTATTATTAAAATCAAGGAAACACGAAGAGGAACAAAAGGTGAAATGAGAAATGCATAAAAATGCTCTGTGGGAATTGAAACGGTTATTAAGACGCACGATGTTGGACAGGTTCATTCAGAGAAGCTTGAGGAAACAGCAAAAAATATTTGGGTTCTATAAAAGAGAGAGAGAGAGACTTTGACCTGATCAAAAACGATCGGTTTCACAAAACGGACCCTACAACAGGTCGTTAGCTGGGTACGATTTTCACGCGGATATTTGAGATATAGCAATTTAAATCCATGACGCTCAAATATGTTTAGAAGCTAATAATTCCCGAGCAGCGAGACATCTGTCCCTATCCTGACAAATGAATTCAGTCCACAACCTTGCATCACATTTCTTTACTGCTCATTTCAGTATTTCTTGACATCTATTCTAGGTCTTCCTAGTGGCCTCTTTCATTCATGTTTCCCACATAAGCCCTCTATGCTTTCCTCTTCTCCCTCACAACTGCCACACGCATCGTCAATTCATAGTCCTTGACAGGGTCACCCTAACAATCTTCAAGTTTGCACCGGGCATCAATGACAATTAAACACTTTATTATCCAACAAACTCACAAATATATAATTCGTAGATACAATTAAAATTATAAAATATTTAAAAGTGCTCCAACATGTTTCGGATCACAAACGATCCATCATTAGGGAGCCTTATACAGCACTTGGCTAAAATAACAAAATTTTTTCTGTCGTTTCCGTTGACATGGACGTAGTCGGTGTTACGGCACTGCCTTCTTATACAGTAAACTACACACACACACCACGGGCATAATATGCTGTCATAATACCACGTCCATGTCAACGAACACGACAGAACCATTTTTGTAATTTTAGCTAAGTACTGTATAAGGCTCTCTGATGATGGATCATTTGTGATCCGAAAGATGTTGGAGCACTTTTAAATATTTTATAATTTTAATTGTAACTACGAATTATATATTTGTGCTTTTGTTGGATAATAAAGTGTTTAACACCCTAACAATGTTCGGCATAACCACATCACAAATAGAAACACAAGTAACAACTATCATAGTTGAAGAATGAAAGACCAACCTGATGTCACTTGCTATTTTATTCCGCTTCTTATGTTCTCAACATGTTTCGGACATTAATATATCCATCATCAGGAGCTTGCGACTATTCTGTTGAATTACCACATTGG
>Ga0123357_10010245_pt1 | contig 11906 bp, 7 predicted proteins | sample TergutEmb28metaG_FD_89873 | JGI IMG/M metagenome (GOLD analysis project Ga0123357, IMG submission 89873) | Embiratermes neotenicus P4 segment gut microbial communities from Petit-Saut dam, French Guiana - Emb289 P4 | ecosystem: Host-associated > Arthropoda: Insects > Digestive system > Gut ...
ATAGGGTGGGACCTTACCCCCCCTCAAATTAAGTTTTTATTTTGTTAGTAAGGGAAAATTACTAACCCCCCCCCCCCCCCCACTCTGGCTTGCAGTTTAAAATGGTATTTGAGTTACTGACGTCACATACTTATAACAAAAAGGATTATTCAGATTTTTTCCTTTATTTACGCTGAAGTTACAAGTTACGCAATAAATGATGTAAATAGTACATGCATATAGTTGCGACGGCGATATACTGTACATGTTGCCTCTCCCTCCCTTGAACTGCCAACTTGAACTCTCCTCCACCCTTTCCTCTGTCGGTGTCGACATAGTCTGCCGACAGAAATAACACTCCCTTGTTATTATTGTTGAAAAGATGGTTTATTGTTAGAAACGGCGCATTAATATTCAAGACCGAGTTTCATTTCGCCTGCCTCTACACTGCTGTATGAATTGATTTATCGGCTGAAATTATTATTTCTCACTCCCACCCCTCCCACACTCCTCCCACCCCCTACTCCAGCGTAGCTAGAGACGGAATATAAAAGAACTTTATTTCTTTCATGGCTGCACAATAGTCATAAAACGTATGAAAATCAATCCCTTCCTCTCTTGACATTTTCTACCCATTATTATTTATTAGAATTGTAAGATAAATGAATTAATTCTATGATTCATTATTTTAATATACGTTTTAACTTCTCTTTCCTTACATTTCTCCCCGAATCATTTTCCCCCATCCACTGTCTTATATTTAAATATGGCCTTTGTATGAATTGTCGTGGTAATTGGTGTGGCGGAGCGTAACAACATTGCGGAACGGAGTTTCTGGAGAGTTGCTGGCGAGTCTGATTTACAGCGGTGAATCATTTAGTTTTGTCAGTGCCACTAAGGGAGTTAAAAGTGTATCTGGATGAAGGTGAATTGCTTCTTCATTCATGTTATTGCTTGAACATTGTCAGTAACGAAGTCTGTGTGTTTCCTGCCTTCATACGTGGATATGAATGTGACACTGTGTGTTGTGCCGTTAGCCTGTAATCATGAGAGCTCAGTACATGTGTAGTGTGAACATTTAGCGCTGATGGATAGTTCGTACAGTTCCTGTTACCGTTTCATGTCAATATTAAAGTATGATGTGTCTTAATAACGAAATATTGAAGCCTTTGTTATCCTAATTGGCTTCAGGCTTGTAACAGTAAGAGTAAATGCAAATTTCTCCTTGTACACGCCATGAAAGCACATAGGGAAGTGGAGTTACAGCTCCACGTATTCTTAAGCTGCTTATTAGACGGCTGCCAGTCGTCAGCTTTAAGCACCTGCTACTTCACTACCGGACAAAGAGATTTAATTGGTTATGTTTAAGTTTTCTTGATCCTTTAGAATTCGTCATTTCTATGGACAGTGCAAGTTACTGATATCGCACACCGAATGCAGTACTGGCACAACTCAAAAATTGTCATCTGGAGTTAGTATTACGATTCGGCTGAAATATATAGCAACCTCCGACAATACCGGCACACTTCGTAGGCAAAGCGGACCCCGCTGGATGTCATTATTGTGGGATGTAGCTGTCACGTTTTTGAGCTGAATCGTAGTATTAACTGCAAATGGGCAATTTTGGGGTTGTGCCTCTATTGCACTCAGTGAGTGATATGTAAATCTCACATATTGCTCTCATCACACAATTTAAGGCAACCATACAACTAACCAACAAATCAGCTAAATAACTAACTTTCTTCCCATAGACACAGCACGCTGTATTCTCGCATCATCACAGGCATGCTGCACTTGCTCTGCCACTTCCTCGATCAAATAGGTTTTATAATTTCATTGCTGAATTAAAATTCTTATTGAATTGGCAGCCAAATTATTGCAATACGCTACTGGTGTGAACAGAAATGTGCGCTGGGTATGACCTTTCTATAGGTCTGTCTGTCTGTATTGTCTAAACAGCGACGAAGGGATAGTCACATTTTGCCTTTGAAACACAGTTAAGTCATATTGCACTACGACAAAACATTGTGGTGTATAGTTGTACACAATTATCACAAAACTTAGGAGCCGTTGCTATCTGTTCGTATGGTTATTCATCAGAGTTTGATAGGAGTCTTCAATAGAAGCTATCTGAAGAATTTAATAATGGAGCCTGTCTGTGCGGTATGTAACCTATATTGCATGAGCCTTAACTCAAAACACATCTATGAAAAGGGAACAGCTCAAACATGATGCATTATTACAGTGACTACAGTGTGTATCGTACAGCATATATATTTACTGTTGTTACTTTACAGCATGCCAGCGCATTACGTGATTTTAATTATTTTTCAGTTTCTGTTGTTAATTACATTTATTGCGAAATTGCCACCGTACTTACTCCGTATATGAATGTTTTTATATTCAGGAATGTGAAGCCGTTATGATTGGGTAGAGAAGTTCCATCGTTTCGGAGATACATAATGCCTCTGTGTTTAGTGTATTGTACCGGTTAGTAATTTATTTCTTGTGTAATAAATGTACAATGCACTTATGAATTTGAGTTGGGAAATCAGGCGCGCACAGATGCGACAAGCCTTCAAATGCTGCCAAGAGCAGTGCACTGCACTTACAAATATGTGCAACTCAGACGTCGATTTCCCTTTTGCCGTAAAGTAGCGGATTTTATGAACTTTGAGCGAACTTCCTCCGTGGCAAACAGTGTAATGCACTGAAGAATACGCTTGTTTTTTAGATGTGTCAGCGGCCCTACTCTATATAGTCACTGTAACTAGGCAAACGCCCTCATTCTCGTGGAAAGTTTGGTAATACTTAGGTGTTTGTTCAACGTGAAGCATTGTTCTGACTTCTACGCTGAGGAAGAATTTATATGATGTGTACGAGACGCAGACTTCTGCTGAGTATCCAAGGTAAGCTGTGTTGGACGTGTTAGAAAACCGTTTTGAGTTAATTTACGCGAGTTGAGCAATTTTGGCGAACAGCTATTTAGGAAAATGTTTTAGAAACTTATTCTAAATGTCCGGCGTACATTGAGCTATATAAAGGAAGGCAAGACGAATATTTGGGTCAACTGCTAAATTTAAACTTTTTATTTGTTACATTGTTATTGTGTAAATTATGGTTGTTTGTATATTTTTATAATTACTTTAATATTAAATATTTTGGGTTAATTACTAAATTCTACTGACACAATTGACGTACAAATGACCACTGATTGATGTCCCTGGAGTGTTAGATAAGCTAAATGAGTGCATTTTGTATTTTACTTCGTTGTAAGGCAGAGCAGTTTGCCAGATTCCTAACAGTCTAAATTTGGTTGAAATCTGGCTGGTGGCAGCATAGAAATTAGTGACTTCGGCGCTGACGTTATAACGGCGCCCCTTTAAATTATTGTGTCTTCAAGAAGCGGGTACATATAGGCCAGAGTACCATCTCGGGAGGCATTACACTTGCTTACATTAGTACAGTGATGCCTTATTATATTAGCGACACTAATTTTGGTTTACACTTTTCATCACATTCCTGCGTGTCTATTGTTGTTTACTTAACGTAACTGCAATCAGTTATTTCAGTGTTGTTTAATTTTTGTCTTATTCTTTCAAGGAACAATTTGTCTTAATACACTCGTAGAACTGTCCTGTTATTCCTATAACATTATCATGGAATTTTCACTTGTATTTACCTTACACCCTCCATCCCACATTTCTTTTCATCTCCTTAACTCACTCGCAAGCAAAGCATTATTTTTTGTACCTTCACCCTGGTTTCCCCTCTTTAAAATACGCATTTTTCCGATCAATCTTCTAGTTTCCACCTGGGGCACGATTTGGTACTAATCATGCAAAAAATATCTTCCTGTAGATAACAGTGACAGAAAAAACTTTGTTCGGCCTCACATTCAACTCAAAAATATCTTCGTTACACACACAGTTAAACTGTCAGACAGTATGGTGACATTTCATAACCGTGGAGACGGATTGGCTACAGAGTTGCATTCGTAGTGGTGAGACAAGATGTTTAGGAGGCAAAACCTCTCATGAAATAGGTTTAAAGACCTCTGTGGAGCAGAATACTTCTTAAAATTGTAACAGTCGGCTAGCTAGTTACCATATCCGCAAGAGCCCGTCATTTGATCGTTTCCTGAGCCAACTGAATCCAGTCAACATTCTTGTACCTCTCATTCTCTCTCTTTAAAATAGAGCTAGATATAATTCTCCCATCTACTCTTAAGTTTTCCAAGTAGGAGTGTTTTCCTTCCAGTTTCCCCGATAGTAATTCTGTGTATATGTTTTACTTCCTTAATGCTTTCTACATATCCTACATCTGTTATAACCTACATGTATTATTACTCAGCTTTTATTTAACCCAGTACTTTCAAAGCATATAGACATGTTTGTCAATATAGCAATGTGCTAGTTTTCTGTTTGGTTAAGAGTTACGATCTCGGTGTCAAGAAATTGTATACATTTGAAGCTGAGATGGCTCAGTAGGTATAGTGACAAGGATGTGGGCTGAACTGTCTAAGGACTGGGGCCCGATTTCGAAAAGGAACAATACATTTTAATGATCACAATGTTCAGACGGGCTGTACCGTCCACCCAATGGTTTGAAGGGGCTATTTCCGTAGGGTACAGCTGCAAGGTTAAGAATCCGTGGAGATTACCTACAGTGCCCCATAAGTTCTCATGATACAGTTCTTAAAATAAGTACAGAGACCACGTTATATTTTCACGTGGCGAGGAACTGCTGTGTTTGGTGTTTTACTTAGTGGCATTTGGAGTGCCACGGGCACTCTGCGTCCGTCATCCGGTTTGAGAGCGTCCACGGTCTTCCTCAGTCTCTTCAAATAAACTACAGGATAGTATCTCAAACTATGCCACAACCAATTCCTTCCACACAGTTTCCAACACGTACAATTCTGTTTTCCTAACATCGATTGCCATTTTATGTCTATCATGGTTATTGACAGCACCATGAAATGAACTTGAATGAGCGCAATACAAGGTACCTTCACATTTTACACTTTATTTTGAGAATCTGCTTGTCGCTTAGGTGGTAAAGATTTTTTTTTTTTTTTGGCGATTTGAGGAACGTTCAAGTTCATCCCCGCACTCACAACAGTACACCGCTCGATTCTAACTTGAGCCGGCTGAATCCAATACAGACCTCCACACCCACTCTACTTAAAATACGCTGTAATGTTGTGGTTCTAATTTGTCTGTCAACACACCAGTCCCAGTCGTTATTCCGTTAGACGCCATACTGCGTAGGCGAATAAGGAGGACCTTCAGTTTGTTAATCATAAACGTAACCTATACTTCTAACTGTATTACGATTGTGATTTGTGCTTATTCTCTTTATTGTTTGTGGGTTTTATACGATGTACTGTGTTTGGTTTATGTCATTGTGCTGCAATCTTTGTAACTGGACTTACGACTCTTCTACCAGCACTTCTGTAGTAACCATACATGCAATGTACTGGGTAACGTGACATTGAGGCGCGTTCGCTAAACTATTGTTGCCGTGGAAAACAATAGGTGTTACATGTTCTTTGTTTTTGTAGTCTTAGTTATCCAGCAGGCAAAGCGCATGCGCCGCATCATATTTTCATCTGTGACCTGACAGGCTACCATATTTTTGCACATTATCTCATAAACGCAAGGCTTTCGGGGAAAAAAATACACTGACCATAAAACGTGTTTTGATTTCCTCTGCAAGTTTTGTCTGAAATATTTATCATGCCAAGAAGAATTTAGCGAGATGTTATCATAAATGTACATTGGCCTTTATGTAAGGTGCCCTTTATTCTTGTCAGAATTTAATAACAGAATAATAAGAATTTAATAAAAATTCAATTTTCTCGACAGATTTTCGAAAAATATCCAAATATCAAATTTAATGAAAATCTGTGAAGTGGAATCCGAGTTGTTCCGTGCGGACGGACGGACAGACAGACGTACATGACGAAGCTAATAGTCGGATTTCACAGTTTTGCGACACACGCCTAAATGTGAATTAAAACGAATTATTATTGGGACCTAGATGGCCGTCGTTGTCATGTCTGGCCGACAGAAGAAATCCGTTTGGATTTACAGTAGGAACAAAAAATGTTTGTCTTGCTCCAAGAAGTCAACGTTGGCTCAGATGTCTTTACAGTTTCTTATTCAAAGGATACCGGGGTCTCTTTTGGCGGCGGTGAGGTGGCCGGGGCTTGAAGCTGGACAACTACTTTCCATTTACGATATAGTATCTATGTTACAATACATGATGCTTTACCTTCAGTCTTCCACGTGCCATGATGTGGTGCTTAATGAAACGCAGGGGCACAGTTTAGCTATTGTTATGATATAGTAAATAAAAATCCAATTTGCATGGAAACTTAACATACGACCGGGTCATCCAAGTGATATCATCTTCCCATGATTTGAAACTAAAAGTGTACATGAATGTTTTATCTCCCTCATGCCAGCCACAACCCTGTTTTAAACACAGAGATAAAACTGTTGTTATTTGTCGTTACATTTCTGTAGCATCAGTTGCTGGCCATTCTTCGTTACTTGGAACTGAGTGCCAGCTGCGAACGCTAGTACCAAAGTGTGATTGAGGCGCACTCACGAGAGACAAAAGAAGACAAGGAAGTTAAGAAGGGACGAAACTCCGAGTTCATTTATTTTCTACATTGCTGTCTGAGAGAAGAATATGGTTGGCCATGGAAGAAAGAAAAAGAAAGGAATAGGAGAGAAAGAAATCCTCTGAGAAGTGGATTTATGTCCCGATTTGCCGAAGAGAAGGTGGTTGGGGAAACTTGCTGAAGAAGGGACGTAATGTCCACGAAGCTTGTGGACAGTGGCGTGGAAGAGCGAAGATTGACATTCGTGAGAAGCTTCGTATCAAAGCAGCAGCAGGACAGATAAAACAATAAATTTAACTGAATTATATCCTGCTTTGAAAACATGCTTCTAGAAGTGTATTGGGTGCAGAGGAAATTTAACAATTTAAAAGTTCTTGAAGAAGACTGTAAGGAATCATCATGCAGGTGGTCTTGAAGTCCTCTCATCACCACTGGACAGTGACTTATCAACTTACAGGTACTTAAATAAAACACGAAAAAGTAGCAACATTTTCAAATTGCTAACTTCCTGCAGCAGAATCTCTTTTCGGACGATAATAATGTCTCAGCTAGTCATAAAAAACAATTTTCCTCGTTTTATAGAACTGGAATTGTCGCTGCTGCCACTGGCCCTTATCGTGGCCTGACGCATCCACTCCACATTACAGGTTAGTAAACGGTGAACATTACGGAAAACATTAAAATGTCTGGGAGTAACGAATATCGGTAAAATATCAAGAACGTACCAAAACAAATTACTGGAACATTTGGAATCATTGCCTGTAAACCGATTCATGAAAGTGCTGCATCAGTTTAAACCGAAGAGCAGAAACTTAATAATGTTCAAACCGTCCATTTTGTTCATAATTTATGTTGTTTTCAATTAAACCAACGATTAATGCACTATCTTTCGCCACCAAATCACGCTGTTTGATTATTCCGACACGTTTCGGCGCTCCTTGTCGCCATCTTCAGGGAATACCATCTAAACTGTTAACTTCTGAACACATCAACTGGTTTCAAACATCCATCCGAGCTGGTGTTGCAGAAATGTATTTCTGCAACACATGCATCCCTTCTAATATTATCTCGCTATCTCCGCCGATTGACTGAGGTGGGTAAAATCTGATATAGATTTTAGCGTGCTGCCGTTTAGCAGTCATGGTTGTTGTGAAAAGCGGCGCAATGCAGGCCATACGTATGGGCGTAAATAAACATGTTCACATACTTTATACTTTTTCTTCGGACTTGGTTAAAATTCGATTCTGAAGCTTTATTGCGTGATTGTGACTTCCGTAATATTCGGCAGTGTCAGCCGTACTTTACGTACGGGCGTAAACGAATGTCGGTTCGTAGTTGCCACTTCTATTGTCCGGTTTGGGTGAGATTCGCTGTAAGAGATCTGCACATAATGCTGTGGGACGTTTGAGAGTTTCGTGAAAATCGGTGCGGAGAGGTGGTACTGTTCTTACGGGCGTAAATGAAATGCCACTTGTCCGTGTACCGAGCAACATTATGACATTCAGAAAGTAAAGAACGCCACATAACGCAGCATGTCATTTTCGGTCTTGTTATTTAGGGACTGTCCTTCTCTTTCTCTGTGGCCGGGGCGTGCTGCTGAACACTCACACCCCTTCTAGTGCCGCGGTCATGGAAGAGTAGAGCTGTACCTCTACCCACCCTCTGGGCCACACCGGGCCTGTAACTGGATCACTTTACCTTTACCTTTACCTTCTCTTTCTCAGACGTTTCGTCCAGTTGCACCTAAACCGCCTTCTTCACCTTTGTCCCACGGAAGGCACGTGTGCTCGTACACGTGGTATTGCAGCTAGACCTGTTTGGACACGTACGGTACGCGACAGATTTTGGTACAGTTGAAAGTCTGTGGAATTGTGAAAAAAGAGTCACGGCGTGTGAAATGTGTACATGGATTTTCAATTTGAAAATAGAGTAGAGTTAACGGGCGAATGCGCTGTTATTCGCGTGAAACAGTTAGGAGTTTTGCTTTGATACTGGATGGTATATACATTTATGTTCTGGTCAAAGTTCGGTCCTTTACGCAGCAGAGTGAAGCAGGAGTTCAGTACTAGTTTATGTCACCCTTTATGGGTTTAACAACACCAGTATACAGTATACTGTTCGTCATTCTGAGGTCACATGAACGGTTCGGTTTTTGTTGTCCGTGACACGGACGTGAAAATGAAATGGGCTGTGTTACTGCAGAGAATGACGCGTGTCACGTGGGGCAACATTGCCCGGACATCGCCTCCAGCCCCCCACAAGAAAAGCAAAATGCTTTAGACTAAAGCGAAAGTGAAAGCTGTCTTTGGTTTTGCTGTGTGTCGTTGACCGTCTAGCCCGGCGGTAGCTCTTGCTACTTGAGTTTTTAGGCGTGGCAAAATTGCGAAAAGCGACTATTAGTTTCGTCGTGTCTGTCCGTCTGTCCCTCCGCATGGAGCAGCGCAGTTCCCACAGGACGGATTTTCATGAAATTTAATATTTGAGTATTTTTAAAAAATATGTCGACTAAATTCAACTTCCATTAAAATAACGGGCACATGACATGCAGACATTGTACCGTTCGTCGTAGAGTGTGCGCCGCATAGTTTGGAATACTGGTGACTGCTTCCTAAAGTAAATGGCATTTAAAATGCCGAAATACGGCAAATATGTTTTATGCCTGAGTTCTAAATAACTGACTGACTGAAAAGTACATCAGCTGTTTTTGCAGATCAAAAAGTGTAACGCTGTTAATACCGAAGCTGGCCATTGGATGCAGTCCTGATCCACTTTCAGCAACCTCCCAATCCCACACCCTGTTTCTTCAAAGCCTGCCTCAAAATGTTGTCCTCTTCTTTTTATTCGCCATCTTCCATGTAACAATTTTAAATTACATTTCGCTGCTTGATCTAGAACTGTGTACTCATTTATTTTGTTCCTTCCGTACTACATGCACAGCCCACTGTAACGTCCTACATTTCACCATTTTCCAACTTCCTATTTCATAATATCCTAAATCTTCGGGTTTTCCTGCACCCTGTTGTTTTCTGACTCTTGCAATATGTTTTTTGTTTATGGCTGTGTCATGGCTTAAGTGATTAGGCGCCAGATTTCCACCGCGGATGACCGGGTTCTTTCCTAGGCAACTTCATGTGGGATTTGTGGACGACAAAGTGGTACTAGATTATGTTTATCTCCGAATAGTTTTGCTGTCCTCTGCCAGAGTTATTCCGCCACTGCTCCATAGTCCTTCATTCATGTATATTCAGCGCGACATAAATTTAGTACCTGACAGCATTATTAAATAAACACACACTGTTTTTGTTCATGGCAAGGGACCGCGATTCCCATCCTTATAAAGTAACACTGACGTTGACGCAGCGTTGTGAAATACCAGAACAAGGGTTTATTTTCCCAGTAAGTGAGAGCCATATTATATGAAATTTAGCTTTTTCTTGCATGTTACGTCCTTCTTATGTCTGCAATACCACAGGCACTGTTCCTTCCCTTTCCATGCCCTCGGCGACCGCTGTGCCGGAATATAACTGAATCCTGACAGATTTGCATGTGTATCTTGCGGTATGTGTATCTTGCGGCATGTGTATCTTGCGGTATGTGTATCTTGCGGCATGTGTGTCTTGCGGTATGTGTATCTTGCTGTATGTGTATCTTGCGGTATGTGTATTTTGCTGTATGTGTATCTTGCGGCATGTGTATCTTGTTCCCATTTCTCACAGACAGTTCGTTGGAAGCTTGCTATATGGGACGGTTTGTTTCAAAGTTAAATTCAGTTTGTGTGGCGGGTTGCAGACAGTTACGGAACTGCAGTACAAGAAAGCGTTAGAGTTGGCCTAATGCCTTGCTGTATGTTACATTAACATATCCCGCCGACTCGATTTGAATGTTTCCTCCCCTAGGTATTTAGATTTAGCGATTTGGGATGTACCTACATTCAAATCCCCTTTCACACCTTCTCCTAAGTTCTTTCACATACCGGGTGATTCATAAAGTTCAGTATGTTGAAAAAATGTACATTTCATTTTTTTCGAACTATGGCATTGGAAGGACCCTGGCATGAGGCATAATGAAGAAAGTTCGGTGTGCATTTTGCGAAATGGTAGTTAGACTAAGAGTGATGCCTGAAATTATTGCGCGTTTGGAAGCAATAATTGAATCCCTGTCACAGTTTGTGTCGTGTGACCAATTTCCTGTCTGTGTAGGTATGAACTGTGTGCCGTTGGATATTCAGGTCCTGTGTCTTGATTGGTTAAGAGATACTGACGTTTCGAAGGATCTGGTGCTAACCGATACTTCGAAACATGGATAACTATTTACCAGTCAAAATGACATTAAATCCAAAAAGACCTGAGTTCCGGCAACGCCGCTGTGAGAAATTGAAATCTCGCATGTCATTGAATGTGGGTAAATATTGACAGTAAGAGTCATTGCTAATGTTTACAATTAAATATTGATCAGTTCAAATACAAAGTTAGTTAGGGCAAAATTAATGTTTAGATTTGAAACATTTTCAAATTGTTGATTGAAGTTGTGAAATAAGTGTCGAAGTTTTCACGCCGATGGAAATGAATCACATATTTTCGGGCAGACAAACGTCAGGCGGTTCAAGTGAGCAGTCTTTTCAGGACCGACTCCATCCCCATCATCAGGATTGTGATATGATTCATTCGTGGTTCATGTTCGTGAAACAGAATGCTGTATGTTTATACCCAGTACAGACCACTGCCACTGTTATCGTGGACTGGGTGAGATTTCCATTTCCTTCAGCCCAACACCAAAGCCCATCCAGTCTCCTTTACTCTGTGTCCAGGTGTATTTCAAGCCGGCTATTTACTTGCATCTGGCACCGAGTTTAAAGAATTTCCGGACTTAGGAATCGCGACTATTTTCATCATTCTGAGTAGAGTTCGCGAAGAAAGATTACCTTTACGTAAAACAAAACAAAACAAAACACAACACGAATGGGAGAGAGAAAAAATCGAAACAATCCATTAGGTGGAAAAGCTAAAGCAAGCGACAGTGTGAAAGACTTAGGTGTGCAAATGCATGGATAATATTAATGTGCATGTTAGATAAATTGTGAGTGGTGGTGTGGAGTGGATTTTTGTAATTATTTAGGGTCCAGTTGGTGAGGTCTTGGAAACAAAGTAATGTTCAAAATATAGTTCATTGATGCGCTGTTGTGGTTAATATAGGGCCCAGTGGTGAGATGCTGTAAACACGGCAATTGTTATGATATTGTCCATTGGTGTGCTGTTGTGGTTAATATAGAGCCCAGTGGTGAGATGCTGTAAACACG
>Ga0123357_10010246_pt1 | contig 11905 bp, 6 predicted proteins | sample TergutEmb28metaG_FD_89873 | JGI IMG/M metagenome (GOLD analysis project Ga0123357, IMG submission 89873) | Embiratermes neotenicus P4 segment gut microbial communities from Petit-Saut dam, French Guiana - Emb289 P4 | ecosystem: Host-associated > Arthropoda: Insects > Digestive system > Gut ...
ACGGCCGAAACATGTTGAGCATTGAATGAACATTGAATAAAATAATAAAATAAGTGGCATCAAGTTGGTTTTCTCTTTACTCAACTATCAAGATGATGCACGGCCCCATAAACATAAGAAACACATTAATATGCTATTATGATCCCTTATATCCAGCGTAGTACAAAATATTACTCTAAACGCAGTAAATTTGCATTGCAGAACACACGTGAAAACGAAAAATAATTTAATTTAAAACAATGAAGCATTTAAATAATGCGTTACAAATACAAACACAAATTTCAATTACTATTATTATTATCATCATTTGATTGTTAATACGATAAACAGAATAATCGACAATCCTTATTGTTGGTGATAATGAACTCTTAATGTGAGGATCCCGTTTTTCAGTAACATTACGCTGCGTCAATGGATAACCATATCTCGACATTTCCAGGCAAAATGTTGCCTCATTTTCAAGCGTCGATATGCCCTAGCATGTATTCAATTTATACTAGCCCAGTGTCATATTACAGAGGAAAGGAATCCCCAGCAACAGTGCTGTACAATCCTCAAAACTTTCAAATGTTAATCCACTTTCCTTCCTGAAGAGATAAGTAAGCTTATGAGATCACAGCGCTGCATGTTTGTGTCAGTCTTTCAGTATCCCCTTATTTAAAATTCCGAATCATGCCACTTCACAGCATCCTAAAGTCATAATTTAGAATTTTCTTCAGTTAGTAGTTGCATGGCGGCTAAGCAAACCTGCAGAGTGAACTACACCAGTGCCATTAAAACAAGATCACGAAACTGTCTGTGGACGTAGAACTTCGAACACGGCATAGCAATGGTTAATACTGAGGTCAATTTCGTCGTCATAACGATAAAAATAAATATTTTATTTGTTAATTGACACAAAATTATCACAGTAATTAACGCTGCTTTTCTCCTACTGATCTCTTCAAATCACTTACTAATTGTGTAGATCAGGGCTGGCCAACTTCAACTCACAGGACGGCCATATAATTAGTTTAGAACTACCCTGAGGGTCGCATCTGTTTGCACATATATCGTGGGGGGGGGGGAAACTGAATTAACTAGCAAGCTATTATTTACAAACAATAAGTTGGGCTAAAGGTACAGTTGAATGAGAAGGTAGTGAGTGGGCCGTATTAACTCGACAAAACACAAAGAAACGATCGTTTGCTGTGTGCTGTCCTGAAAGTGATGAGACACATTTTGTACACATCTTCTCTGCTAATGAGTTACCACATTATGTTCTGCAAACCAGTTACACTATGTCAAACTGTATTACTGAAACTATTCAGGTGGCCCAGGGCCGCATGTATTCAGTTTAGGTGGCCGGAACAGCGCTGTAGGAATAACGACCGGCTACTTGCTGCGCAGTCCGCAGTTCAAACTCCGGTGGGGGCGAGATCTTCCGGACCCATCCAGACCGACCCCGAACCCCAGCCTCCTGTACAATGGGTAATGGGTCTCTTTTCCTGGGGGTAGAGCGGCCAGAATTAGGGTTGGCACCCACCCCTTTCTGGCGCCGGGGTACAGCACCTTACCTGCAGTTTTACCTTTACGGCAATTCTTCGTTGTCAAAGTTTTTAAGTGACTGTAATAAATTTTATGGGCCAAGAAGTTTAAAAAGTTGCTTTTGAAAAACACGTGATTTTCTGCGCAAATCATTCAGTCGGTATTTGAATTACTTTCTACAGATACTTATTACTGAATGCAATAAGTTAAAAAAATACAAAAGAAACAAGACAAGAGAACGCGGGACCTTATATTGTGGCTCCAAACATCTAGTTGAATTTAGGATTTGGCTTATAGCCTGTATTGAGTCCGACTAACCTATCTTACTTGGACATTGCTGGCAATGAAAGACGGTATCTGAAGAAAATTACAACGAATTATATAGACGGCCACTGTCTCATTTTTAGCAGTTGTCATAATTGCTGGCTTTGATACAGTGAGCATAGGGGACCAAGACAGAAATCAGAGCGACTATTTTCATTTTGTGAATCCTGACAGGACCAAACACAACAGGGGAAGTTTCTGATACAAGCAATCGTATCCATCATCTTTAGAATGTTTTGCCGATTGTGGCTCATTCAATGACGCTGGCCATATTGCAAACCATATAGCGTCGAATATTGCAGCGATTCATGCACGACGAACTGGGAGGAATCTGTAGCAGACAAATCTTCGTGTCGTTCCGCTATTTATGCGGAAGGAAAGACGAAAAGGCGTGGTCAAATTCGATTTGGACAGCAAATACCCGACTTGAGATTCGAACCGGGCACCTTTCGAATGCAGGTCTACAATATTGCCGCTACACGTAATATACTGCGTTATTACCGACCAATAATCAACCGATGCTGTGTTAACTTTCCCAGTTAAGAATGATCATTCTACTATGGCCAGTCATAACCAAGGATGAACGAGTGGCAGAACAGTGTTCGTAAATACTGGTAAGGTTAAAATATCTGAAGTGTACCTCGACAGTTTGTACAAGGAGTGATCAATACACAGTGCGGTCCAAACGTTTTAGGACTGATTTTTTTTAAAAAAAAAAAACGAAAACACACGAGGAAGACACGTACCCTTTTTTATTCAAAACAAGCTCCATTGGCATATATATGTGCTTTTGTGCGGTCGTACAGTTTCTGAGAAGCTGCCGAAAATTCCTCTTTTTGGACCTTCTTTAATTCATCACTTACGGCTTCTTGTATCTCAGCAACATCCGCAAAGTGGAGTCATTCTAGCTTCATTTTCAACTTGGGGAACAGAAAATAATCTGGCGAAGATAAATCTGGAGGGTACGGGGTTGATAAAGGGTTGTTAATATTTTTGGGGTCAAAAATTGGCAAACACTTTCAGCTTTGTGGATAGGCGCATTAACGTGCAGCAACAAAAAATCTCGAGAGCAGAACGCAACTGGGCGAGCCCGCTGAATGCGCTTCAGGAGGCGATCCTTTACTCCTTTATAAAATTCTGCATTTACTGCTTATCCCTCTGGTAGGAATTCTTTGCGCACTACGCCCTGAGAGTCGAAAAAAAATTATCAACATGGTCTTAATGTGGGTGCTTTGGAATTTCAGTTTCTTCGGCCGAGGGGATGTCTCACCAACCCATTCAGAACTCTGTCGCTTTGTTTCGGCGTCATAGGCAAAACACCAGGTCTCATCTTCCGCAATAATTTTGTTAAAAGAATTTTGTCTGCATCAGCCATCGCGATAATGTCTTGGCAAGATGTGACTCGATCTCCCCTTTGTTCAGGTGTCAAGGAGTGTGGAACAAAACGTGCACACAACTTTCTCTTTCCCAAATCCCCTTGCAGAATCTGAAGAGTCTTGGGGATGTTTAAAGATTCTGCTATCATTCTTGATGCGATTCGACGGTCATTTTTGAACAAATCAGCAACAGCAACAATGTTTACCTCAGTTCGAGTCGATTTTGGACGGCCACCTCTCTCGTCATCTTCTACCAGATCCCTTCCGTCTCAAAATCGAGAATACCATCTAAAAACGACTGATCGGTTCACAGCCTCATTCCCATAAGCCTTCTGCACCAATACTAGTGTTTCTGTTGCAGATGGACCGGCTTTGAAACAAAATTTTATGGCAACTCTCTGTTCATTTCCGCCATCCATGACGTATAAAAAAACTGACTTTACAAGACAAGTTATAACTCGTACACGGTCGAAGATAAACAAACGGAACGCGGTGTGTGAAAGGATGTTGGTTGATAGTACTTAGTGAGCTCATCGCTCTAGTTGTTATTAAAAAAAAAAATCACTCCTAAAACTTATGGATCACAGTGTGTAAATTCCGAGACGTGTTCGGTAACTCCGCTAGTGGGGAGGAGATGCTGGATTGTGGCCTTCAATCTCCTGTCTCCGCGGCACAAAAGACGGCCCTCATATGGTCGAATGAACACGTACACCTGTGCCTCGTCGCATTGCGGGACGCGCTAAAAATATCGGAAGAAAAGGAACAGCGTGTGTGCACCAACTTTTCCGTCAAACTTGGAATGGTTTTTGAGCAAGTAATACGATGTTCTCCATGAAGACAGTGTATTACACACCGAAACATGTAGGAGATATTTAATAAATCATGTAAATTTGCTTGGAATATCGAAGAGATGTGTGTAATTTTATTACACTTTTTATTCAAAATAGATCTTTTAACTAAATACATTCAAAAACTCACACGTTTCATTATACATTATTGTTTTAACTAGCAAAAATCCAAACATGCAACTGAGCCATTACATCCAGCATCCTACACCCCTCGAGAATTTACTGTTCTGTTATTTGGAATTTGTGACTTTGTACATAGTTTTGTGATCGGAAATCGTATTCATAAGTAGAATGAAAAGAAGTCGTTGCGGTGAAACACTGTGCGTTCGGTTGCTGACACACTATATTTTGGCTTTTCTCATGATGACCAGCATTTCCAATTTACACAGTACTACTATCCATCGTTCATTTTATTTTTAATTCTGGTGGGTACAAGGGACAACAAGAACATTTGGCAGAGAGAAAAAGCGACGATAGTCACTGAGCGCGCATGTGCGTGTCTGCGTTTCCTTTGTATAAGCAGCGGTGAAACAACAATCGCGTCGCCACTGAAATGAAACATGCTTCGAACGCACTACCACGATTCAATAGTCGCCCGTTGTACGTTTCATTTGGGCAGTATGATAATCGCAGCGACTCAAAACGCTCGTGCGCGGTAAGGCTGTAGGCAGAAATTCAGTCGACGACGATGTGAGATCTGGGAAACCGTGGGCAAGCAGAAATGATGATTCTGTGACACGTGTGCGAGAATTAATTTGTGCAAGCGGCGATTTACAATGCATGAAATGTCTGCAATGGTTGGGATACCTTACGGTACGTGCCGAGCCTTTTGACAGAGGATTTGAGCATGCGACGCGTTTCTGCGTAATTCCCTCCATCGAACAGAAGCAACGCCGCTTGTCTGTCGCCACCAGACTCCTTTAAGAGGCAGAAACGGATCAGAACTTCATGGAAGGCATCATCACAGGTGACGAGATATGGGTTTATGGACATTATCCGGAAAGGGATTCGACACTGACGCCATCACAGACAGTACGACGAAGCACCTGAGCAATATTTCGATAGACTCATTTAAAAAATATTTCCAACATTGACAGAACCGCTGGCCGAAGCGCATAGCTTCAGAAGGAGCATATTTTGAAGTGTCTATATCTGGAAGCAATAACGATTATTTTTTACTTAACCTTGTACATCAATTAACGGACCCCATGCGCATACACGACGGCACTATAATTTAATCGACACTAAGGCCTCATTCACACGTACCGGTTTGCGATCGGCCTGCAGGTTCTGATTATCGCCGTGCAAAGTAGTGGAACAACAGGAGAGCAGAAACCTATTCACACAACCTGGTCGTTTGGCCGGCCGGAAATTTACCGGCCGGCTGCCAGATAGCAGCCAAAGCTATCCGCTACTATGCCCGGTCGGCCGTCGATAGCTGAGTCAACAGTGTTGCAAGTGTTGCAGATACCTTCACACACTCCGGTATTTACCCGGCTGTATCCGAGCGATCACCTTCCACAGCAATGTCAGTAGAGTACTGAAACCGTACAGTATTTCAGTGGTGAAGATGGGCGATTTTGATTTCGACATAACAGCGGATGCTAGTAAACTTCCCTGCTTCAGTAAGATAACTTACTTCTCAACTACCTACACGGTATAAAGTGTGGTGTCCAAGTGAATAAACGGTTAACTTCTTCCATGGAGCAGAGTTCTTATTCCTACCGCAGGTAAGAACTACTCCAGATTTCTAGGTGCCAAAATGTTCGGTCTTGTTCACAAGAACGCGTTATTGTTCACTATTCTGATCATTTTCTAAGTGATGTCCAGTCTTGGTTAGCCTCATCCCCAACCTAAATCTTGAGGTTAACTCACTCTCCTCTATCCACAGTGTGTACGCAATATATTAGGAGTTACCCTACCCCATTGGAGGCCGGCTTCTCAACCGCGACTTGAGGGCGCTCCGTGCAGCTTTAAAAAGGGACTCACTCAACATGCATCTAAGGTTTCTACACTAAGACCTCACTGAGCAATATAAGAATTTAATAACAGCACACTGATAAGGACGCCGCATCATGAAGGTTGCTGATATTTTGACACAGGCCTGTATGATAACCTTAGACTGTGATCAGGGAATAACCTTTCATGAGAGAGAACGTTAGCCTGATTATGAAACACTGTTTAACAGGGAGCACTGTGTCCTTTTACATTTCTTTGCATCCTAATTCGAAGACATTCTACAGAGGAGAGAGGAGCAAATCAAGATACAAAGAAAACGTCGGCAGTTATAACATCCGACAGAACGGAAAGTCGTCATACGAGGACAAGGAGGTAACGAATGAAAACTCAAAAAGGAGCGCGATACTTACTTCGCATTGCAGAGACGCACAACACACAAATCAATTTATTTTCTATGACGTTAGTCTTAAAAAGAATTCAAAGACCGTAAGAAAGGCACACAAAGACATGAACATATAAAAGAGCTTTTTATATTAAACGAAAATTCTGGGAACAGTAATTGTACTGGGCTGGTCGCGGCTATTTCGAAGTGACCACAGACCAGGCGATCTTACAGTACAAATAAAACTGACCCTGAAAACTGGTTACACAGCAATTTTTCGCTTTGAATGAACATCATTTATAAACATAAGAAAATATGCAAATATAAATCCAGTAACAGTTTTTGATCCGATACGCTAAACTCTGAGTGAGAATATCAAAAGCGAAATTAGACGTACTTGGAATGAGGTCCCTTGATTTATTTGAGCACGCTAAATCTCAAGACATGCCAGAACGAATAGCAGAATAAATAATGACTAATTAATTGTAAAAGATGTGAAGTAAGCGAGCGTGGCCTAATTTGATAAAACTTCCCTGTATTTGTCTAAAGGAACTGAGAAAACCACAGAAATCATCAGTCAGGACAGTTGATGTCGTGGTCCGAGTTTCAAACGGAGCATTTTCCAGAGACAGGTCTTAATATTTGGCGAATGAGCCAACATGTTCGGTATATTGACCACATCCCACAGTACTTATATATTGCACATGAATTTTTTTACACTTATTTCTTCGTTGGTATAATTTTATTCCTATCTCTTGTCTTTGGAATATTTTAATTAAATCCGTAAGATACGGGGCTTCAGAATTAGTCTATGACGGTACCTGACAAATTACGTCAAGCCTGCGAAATTCGGCTTCCTTGAGAGAATTTTAAATCGCTTTCTCTAATGATGTCCCACAACGTTATTCAGAAGCTAAAGCAAGAAATTTGTGACCTCATTAACGAAGTTCATTTTTCATTTCCTTGCTTATATTTGATTACTAAGAGATATTTCAAATTATCCCTGAAGCTTAAAGCAATTCAGACATACCGGCACCCCTGTCTACAAAGCAAGCCGCGAATCAGAGATACGCGTTTAGAAAATTACAGGCTCTGAAGGCTTTATGGGCTTGTTAGTTAGTTCTGCACAAGCTCCCTGGTACTTTCTTAATTTAGATGGGAAAAGCTTGTTGTTTTATTATTTTTAAATTATATACTTGTAGCAGACTTTGTGGGAACAACATAAACTAAGAAACCACAATTATGAGTAATTTTACCTCACAATAACTGCGACAGAGGGCGCAACAATGTCTGAAGGATGACACGCACTAACCAATTCCACGTTAGACACGAGAAATGTTTCTTAACATGCCTCCTTGGAAGCCAGAAGCAGAACAGAAACTCCATACATTATATTTAATATATCGCTGTTGAAAGTAACTTTACTACAGAACAAGACAGACAATGTAGAACGTAATGTTCAAGCTAGTTCGTGCATCAACTGCTGCAGTGGAAAAGGAACAAGTACTACAAATTCTGAGAGTGTTTGTAGCCTTAGGTATCCAGCATGCAATACACATGCTCTATATTTATCTCAGTAATTAACCAACTTGATGCACAATTTTTTTTACAATAAGTTAATTTCATGCTTCATGTTTCGAGCACATGTGCTCATTATCAGGAGGTCAAAATTGTATTATACTGCCTCTGGTATCATCACACCTATAGGTGTGATGATACCAGAGGCTGTATAATACAATTTTGACCTCCTGATGATGAGCACATGGTGCTCGGAAACACGTAGAGGCATGAAATAAACTTACTATAAAACAAAAATTTTGTGCATCAAGTTGGTTAATTACTGAGATAAATATACTGAGATGCACGGTCAGCAAAACATCAAAATATGCTTCACATTGTTCTCAGTGGCCTGCCCAGCTCTAAATTATTCTTCCACATTATCTCATAAACGGCACAATGTTCGGGGGAAAAAATCTAAACATGAAATGTGTCTCTATTTTCTCTACAACTTTTGCCTGAAACATTTTTTCATTCTACCGGGTGCTGATAAGTCCTTAGCCCGACCAGGACGGACACAAGCTCGGAAGCATGTCGGGGACGCGCACGATTTCAACATGGAGACGCGAGCTGTCATCAAGTTCTTTTTCCTGCAAAGCTTGTTTCCTCTCTGGTCGGACTAAGGACTTATCAGCACCCCTGTAAGAACATTAATACGTATATTTTCAGCGTCAAATCAGGCGGTACAGACAGCAATAACTAAAATCAAACACTGATTTTACATGAAGAGATACGAGATATTACAGGATTTAACACGGGCGACAATTCGGAATGCAACTTTACGTTTACACTACTGACCGCAGTTCATGCCAGTGGTTCTAAGACTTAGTGTCCAATAACTACAATCTTAAATCACATTGTTCTTGCGACATAAAATGAAACAGCGTCTATTTCGCATCCCACTTAAACAATCAGTTTTGCTTGATAAGTTTGGGAGTCATGACCAATAAGACGAATTTGATAATCCCTGTCGGCGTACACTTTAAAATAAATAATCCCCGGTTTATAATGATCATTCTTGAAGCTAAAGTAGGGCATTTCGCGCACGGAGTTTTTCAATTTGTACGGGTTTCCAGTACTACTGCTACTGCTACAGTGCTACTGCCATTAAATGAACGAGGTAAGGACTGACCAAAGGCTCAAACAAGAAAGGCAAAAATGGAGACAATGTTGATGGACAAACCTCTTTGTTCGTGGTCACTTGAAAGAATAAGATGCCATGTTGCTTGGTAGATATGCAAAAACGTATCGAAGAAATCTGCCACCTTGCTCTGCAAGCGTTTATGAACAACTGATTGTAGTTCACTTACTTAGGATTTTCAGTTCAATGGCTGTACAAACACTGAATGACAACACTTTTAGTTACGACAGATAACTAGTTACGAAGAAGTTTTGACTTTTGGCAGACCTCTTTATGCCCTCGTTTGCATGTAGAGACTGAGAAAAAGAAATATAACACACTTAGCCAATATAGCCGGTACCATGAGGGAAGCACGAAGGATATACCCCTGGTATGAAAAGCACGGTGATTGACTGCTATAAATGGTCACTCGTCTAAGTGATCTTCACTTTACGCAAAGGCGTATAGTTATACACATTAGAAAAAGGCCTACAGAACTCCAAGCCAGTCTAGTTCTCGAAATAAAGACCTCGGTAATGTTTTCCTAAACCCTTCATGCAGATGATTTGGGGTGGAACTGTCCTTACTCTTGCATGAAAGAAATCATTAGGGGCATGGTGGTTTACGAACAAGACGTTAGATAGGAAGCTGACGGGGCGCTTTTCATGTTCTGTTGTCACCTGGGAATGCAGTCATCAGATAGTCAAGCGATTAGAATGAAGAACTGAATGGAACAGGTAGTGACCGCTAAGCCTACATTAAGCTGTCTGTTCAACTTGTCACCGGGGGTCAGCGCGATAATCCACCGCCATCAGACAAGAGGAGTAACATACGATAATGGATCCAAAACCAAAGCCTTAAATTTCTGCATCCATTATACTCACACTGGTTACAGTCCCGTGGAAATACAACACGTGATCATCAATTTCGTATCTTCGTCCTTATGAACATAAATCTTATTTCAGGAGATAGGTTAGAAACCCTACAGCAAAAGCCCATTGACATTCATTTTCCTCTCTCAGAAAAGCAAATAAAGTTAGTCACTCCTTCAGTTGGCACCGTTCAGATCTGCTATGTGAAAACCACTACGACGTTAAACGACACAACATAAACACACAAAGCAGTCACAAAACAGCTCCTAATGTCGATATAAGTAAAGCCACCCCCATGATGTGCCTCTGCAGGCCCAAAAGGGAGGTGGGGGTATAGCTCCAACCCACTCGTAACCTGGCTACTAACAGAGGATGGGTGGTCAGCACCACGCCCCTGCTGCTATACCCCCGCGACGGTCCCAGTGTGGGCATTGGGGCCGGTCTGGAGGGGCACGGAAAATCTCGCTCTCACCAGGATTCGATCTCGGTCCATCCAGCCCGTAGCGAGTCGCTATACAGAACACGCTATCCCGTCCGCCAGACTGCAGGTGGACAGTGACAGCCACGCAGGCAGGCATAGCATAATTTATTATAAACGTGTACCTAAGGGTCAGACTGCAATAAAAAAACACGTACCTTGCCTGAACTATTTCGTATGGGCATAAAAACCGGTCTCCCTTTCGGGTAACAGCACAAATTGCAGGTGTTTGAAAATAAAGGAGCGCTCAAGAAAACATAAGAAGGTGGAAGAAAAATAAATGGGAAGCAGACAGGCAGTGCATACAAAATGTTTCAAGAAAAGCGAAATTATAGGGCACACTGTACCGTGTGACGAAAGGTACCTCCGATCAAGAGCTGAGGGTGTAAAACGCTGGTGTTTAAACTTCGGGTTATACTATCAAGAAATAATGCAACCAGATATGCAAATTTAAACAATCAATAAGTAATAAAACTGTGGGATAGGGAAGGAATCAAGCATGGCATACGGCAGGACTGGCCAACTTCAATCCACAGAAGAGCCACACAATTCATTTGGGACTCGCCTGAGGGCCGCACATGTTTATACGTATTTCGAAAACGTGGGGACTGAATTAACTAGAAGACCGTTATTTACAAACAGTAAGTTACTCTGAAAATGGCAAGGTAGTAACTAGTCTGTGCTAAACTCGGTACAACACAAAGAATGTTTTATTTACTGTGTGCTGCCTTAAAAGTGATGAGTTCTATATTTCTAAACATTTTCTCTGCTAATAAAGTTACCATATTATGTTCTGTAGACCTATTTTACTCTTTGTTAAATTGCACTACTGATACCATTCAGGCAACCGCGGGCCGTGTGTTGGCCCACCCTGGCATACAGAATCCTCTAAAGCATAGTGGTTACTTTATGTGCCACCAGGTTTGGCAGGAAGAATTGTGCACTCTGCGCACAGTGTTTTTCTGTGTTTTGTAGGGTTCTCAATAGAATGAGCGACCATGTCCCTACACAATATTAAATGACTGGTATTTATAATGGAAAAGCAGAGTAGTTGCTGTGCGGTACGAACTGAACTATTAAATATAATTCAGATTAATTTTCGTCATTAAGGATTAAAGGCTTTGTTCTGGCGTGTTATTGATGGAGATCTCTTAGGACAGGAGTAGTAAGGGGAGTGAGATTCGAATTGGTGCCCTTCAATATGCAAAAATAATAGTAATAATAACAGTCATTATTATTAGCATTCTCATCGCGATGAGGATACAAGGTATCGCATACAATGCTCTGTGTCAGCTTTCACTTCGTCCGAGAATCTTAACTACGTGAATGCTGAAACTGAATGTTCCTGTGACCGTGCATCGTGAGCAAAGCGTGAAGAAAGAATACCAACAAGATGCAACAATATAGATGATTTATTGTCAATTTCAGATGTTGATTATTGACTACAGTCTCGACATGTTTC